>Ga0074199_1000505_pt1 | contig 58301 bp, 8 predicted proteins | sample EPASupsiteSAE347_FD_64528 | JGI IMG/M metagenome (GOLD analysis project Ga0074199, IMG submission 64528) | Bioremediated contaminated groundwater from EPA Superfund site, New Mexico - Sample SAE3-47 | ecosystem: Environmental > Aquatic > Deep subsurface > Groundwater > Contaminated ... | reverse complement strand
CCTTTGCTTGGACGGCCGTAAATGTTTCGCTCTTGCCGTTCCGGATACCATAATAACTCTCCCCGAACTTCCCAAGCATCGTCACCGAAGCCCCCGCATCGAGATTAAACATCAACATCCCTTTGACGCCGGCTGCATTTTCTGCCAACGCGCTGTTCTCGGGACGGAAAAATCCAAAACTCATCAGCGCTCCCTTCAAATCCCTCATCGCAGCCTCGCTGCTCACCCCGGTTAGCGTGATCGCTCCGAACTCCTCCAGGATCCTTACATTCTCGGCCTTTAGTTTTGCGCTGTCAGACGCGTTCATTGCAAAATCCTTTGCTTGGACGGCCGTAAATGTTTCGCTCTTGCCGTTCCGGATACCATAATAACTCTCCCCGAACTTCCCAAGCATCGTCACCGAAGCCCCCGCATCGAGATTAAACATCAACATCCCTTCGACGCCGGCTGCATTTTCTGCCAACGCGCTGTTCTCGGGACGGAAACCTCCGCTGTTGACTAATGCCGCCTTCAACAGGTTAATATCCATAGTACTGTCACTGAGACCACTAATGGTAATCAATCCGAACATCCTGACGATCGTCAGCTTGTCGGCTGCTAATTGCTCGGTTGTCGTGGAAGCAAGCACAAATTTATTTGTCTGCTTCGCATTGCAACTAACCTGCATTCCATTTTCTTTCAAATAGATGAACTTTCCTTCGTTAATTCCTAAACCAACCAAAAGCGTCCCTTTTTGAGTGATGTCGAGAGCTCCCGCGTACCAAATCGTATTACCTTTAGCATCGAGAAGAAAGATGCCGCCGATGAATTTTCCGTTGGCGTCGAGGAGGTTCATGGGGGCCTTGAGTTCCGCGCCCAGGAAAGCCGCCATTGCGGCGACGGCGGCCGGGTTATCGGTCAACTTATCATTCCCGAAATTACTCGTGAGGACCCACGCAGACGTGGCCCCTGCGGTGGTGTTCGGCGAAGGCTTATCCAGGATAAGCGCATTGCCTTGGGCGTCAAAAAATTGCTTTTTCAAAGGGTCCCAACGGATCGGCCCGGCGAAACCCTTCACGCAGATCAACCCCCGATTGCCGTTCCTGTCCTGCCAGATATAAACGCCGGTCTTGGGATCCTGAAGCGACCATCTCGTGCCGGTGGTGTGATTGGTGGCGGTGACCAAAACAAGTTTATTGGCATTGGCGGCATCCAGATAACCCGTGAAAGCGATACGTCCTTTACTGTCCACTCCGACGGAATAGGTCTTCCCATCGCTGCCCACGTAGGTGTATTGATTTTTAGCTGCGATCTTGATCCCTAGTTTTTCGAATTTTTCAAGATCGCCTTTTGGCACAGACGTCTTCTCAGCCTTCTTAAAGTTGGCATCGCAAACATTCAGCACTCGGCCCGCGCGGTCGGTCACGATATAGCCTCCGCCCAAGGATCCTGCCACGGCCGCTACGAACCGCCCTTTCGAATTTTCGATCCAGACGGCACTCTTGAGGAATCCGAGCCCGACCGCGATCCCCACGAGGTCATCGGTCACCCTTTGATCCGATTCGTCTAACACGAACGCTTCCTTGGCTGTCCCGCCTCGCAAAGTGCCGCTCACAAAATTTTTCAGGTCCGGGGAACTGCTGAGGTCTCGCTTGTCGAATCGCGTGTTCTTGAAAGCGCCTCCGTTCTGCGCGTAACTGACAAGCGGAAGTCCCTCTTTTTGTTTCATCATCGCATAGATAAACAGTCCGCCATTCGCATCCTTCCGGAACACGACCTGCCCGAGGGTCTCCCCGCCGGAACCCGGAATGCGGAAGGTCATGAGCTTGTTATTTCCGCCTGCGCCGACCAGTTCTCCAAAAAGAAAATTCATGAGCGGCCCCAGAAGCGCAAACACCACGGGGTCCTTGCCCGCCAGAGCGCAGGCTTTTTCCATGACGTTAAGCCGTCCTTTAAAGGTACTCATGTTCCCTTCCGCGACGATCTTCTTTAAGGACGCCAGTGCGCCCATCGTAGTGCCGAGATCCTTCATCGTCTTGGTGAATGCCACATTCTTCAGGGACGCCAGCAGGCCCAACTCTTTACCGAAGTTATCCGCCGCCAAGTTGAGTCCGGCCTGTTTGAGATCCATGGTCATAAATATCTTGACCATATCCGGTGACGCCGTGTCAAACCGGATCCGGAGCCCGAGCCCCAGGATCTCGGTCACCGGTGAAAGCACGCCCTCCGCCGTCATGGCGAACACCTCTTTGGCAAAGGCCTCCAGCTCCGTTGCGACGCCGAAATCCCTCGCTTGGGCTTTCGCGCGCACCGCCTCGATAAAGGAATCCGCCGCCGCGGTCAGGCTCTTGACATTCTCACGGTTCTTCTCGGGATCGATCCCGGCCTCGGCACGAAATTCTTTCGCGATCCGAACGCTCGTACGATTCGCGCCCTCGACCTGAATGCCGGAATACTGGAGGCTCAGGAAATCTTTACCGTCCATTTTGACCCGGGAAAGAAACACTTCTCCCAAAGCCAGCTGTTTCTCCTGACTTTCGAAAAAGTTGATGCCGATCCCGCCCATGCCGGTCTGCTCGGCTTCGGTTTTGATATTCGTCTCACCGAGGATCGCCGGGCTTGCGAAGATCTTGGCAATGAAGCTGCTACGGTCTCCCGCTTTGGTGAAATCCTTGCCGGCCGCGAGCCCTTTGGCCGCATCGATCCTGGAGAAAGCGCCCGCCGCCCCTTCTTTGGTCATGGCAAAAGAACCGCGCAGGGCCACATGCCCTTTGGCACCCGCCGCCATCACGTCCGAGAAAGCCCCGCCTTTTTCCGAAAGGCTGAAATTTCCGAACAGGGTCTTGTCCGCATTCAAAAATTGGAAGCCAATGTAGGCTCCTGACTGTTTGAATCCAAGCGTCCCGAATTGGACGATGACCGCTTCCACCAAGGTCTGCATGCCTTGAGGAACGCTCACGTCAATATTCCCGTCCTGAATGATCTTTTCGATCGCGAAGATCCCCTTGGAGGCACTTTCCAGCGTCCCGGTCGAACCGCTCAATTTCACGATGTGCCCGGAATTATCCTTCAGCGTCACATCAGCGAAGGAGACAGTATCTTTCGTGAACGTAAAGTCCCCAAATTTCTCGCCGTTCCGGTAAAACGTGATCGTCACCTGCGTGGCGTAAAGCCCGTTCTCGCCCTTGCCTAGCATCGCCTGGAGCGCCGCGCCAAAAGCAGCCAGGCCGTCTTTACCGTCAATGTTGGTCGCCACGAAATTAAGATTGTACTGCGATGCCAGGTTCGCGATCGCCCTGACGTCATGGAGGGCCTGCTCGGTATTTTCCACCATCCCTTTGACATCGATCTGGGCGTCGTCTTTTCCGAGCGCCGAAAATTCATACATCACATTTTGCGCCGTAAACGTCAGCGTCACTTTCCCGTCCACGATATTCTTGACCCCAAGCACCTCATTCATTCCGATCAAGGCCACTTTGACCGATTGCCCAAAAAGCACGCTATTCTCATTACTCAGCAAAGCTTGGATCTCGTTCCCGAAGCCGATAATGCCTCCCTCGGTCGTGAGATCAAAATCCAATCCAAGGGCCTGGATCAGTTTCATCCCTGCCAGCGTCTTGGCGGCCGTTTCGGCCGTGAAGGTGATCTCAAATAGCTTTCCATTTCGATCTTTGAACGAACCACTCACTTCCAGACCGTCCCGTGTCAGCGTGTACGTCATTTTCATGCCGCCCCTATCCGCGCTGAACCGTATCCCCTGGACGTCCCCTTTGAGCAGACTTTCAGCCCCGACAGAAAATGCTTCGAGGTCCACCATGCTGAAATTCATCGCCCCGAGATCCACAAACCCCGAAAGGTCGTTCGATGCGAGAACGGCCAGGGCCGTGGCGACATCGAGAAAAGAACTCAAAAGCGGCACGGCTTTAAATTCCATTTCCGTGACTTTTTCTGAGACTGCCATTTTGCTTTCGGTGATCGCCTTCAAATCGTCTATGGCATAATTAAACGCGGCGTCCGCCTTCTTTGCGGCCTCATCTTTGCTTAGATCCGCAAATGCATCAGATACGCTATTATAAAATGTACCACTGGTTTTATCCCATAGACCGAACTGACCATTGCTGATCCCAAGGAAGACCCCGGACAAGATCTCTTTTCCGCTCCAAAAATCTCCGAACGTCAGCTTTTGCCCATCCGGCAACTTGGTCTCCGGAAGTCTATCAAATGCCGCCTTTAATTCCTTGTAAGCCTGGCCACTTATGTAGGTAGGGGTGATCATTGTGTAAAGCGCGTTGGTAAGAGTGTCGATCGGCATCGTGAACATCGGGATCATAAAGGAACGGAGGACATCGGCTAAAAGGCTCTTGCGATTTTCCGGGTGCAATTCCTCGCGGAACGCTTTTTCCATCTTCTTTTCCATCGTGAGGCTTATATTCGCCGATGCAAGCGAATAAACGATCCTGGTAAAAATATACATGAAGGCCTCGACGAGACTGAAGGACGGCGCCGGCATCGGTGTTGGCGTATTGGCGGGCTCCGTTTGCTGCTCCATCTGCTTCGCCAAGGTAGAACCCCCCGGCACGGCGTGCCTGCTGGGGTCGAAGCCACGGATCGCAATGACGATCGCGGCGCAGATGCCGGGCAGAGCCTGGCGCCACATCCTTTGCGCGAACGTTAGCTTCTCTCCGTTCGGATCTTTAAGATTGCCGTTCTTATCACGATCCATCCGGCCAAGCCCCAAAGATTCCCAGAAATCCTGCAGGCCGGGGGCAGTAAGCATGATGGACACGGCGTTGCTCACAAGTACGGTGATGATCTGCGTCCACATTTCCGCGAGCTGCGGCACCGCGCCCGCCCCCGCGATCCACGGCATTTTAAGATCTTTCACGAGCTTGGCCCAACCGACTGGTTTTTCATTAAAAAAACTGCCTAACTTCCCGCTCAATGCGGCGCTGACGGCTTGCACGGCGTAGGATATTACGGCCGATGCCAGGGAGAACCAGAAGGTCGTGACGATGTAATCCATCCAGCCTTCTTCCTCCGTGTCCGAGTTATTCGTATCACGAGTGAGGTAGGCAAGTGTCCCGAAAATAACAGCACTGAGCGCGGCCTGCACGACGATTCGCGTGACCGCTCCTAAAGCCTTCGCGATCGCCCCGAGTGCTTTCGCAAATTCTTTGACCGCGTTACCGATTTCCGTCGCGATCTTTCCGATCCCCGCGCCCACGTAGCTGCCAAAAAGACTCGTAAAACCCGCGACCAACCCCTCGCCAATTGATCCCGTCGACCCGTAAGACCACGCGGCTTGGATCGCCGCTGCCACAAAGATCAACCAGGCAACAACAGGCACGCAAGAACCTATGATGGATAAAATGGAACTGACGATCGAAATGGCGAGACTCGACGCTTCCACATCACTGTCCACAAAGGCCGCGACAATAAGGTAGATAACGCCGGCGACCAACGCGACAAATAACTTGCCCCAGAAGGTCAATTTGGTTTCACTGACATTATTCGGATCGCTCCACGAGGAACCGGCCGCGTGAAAGCCGCTGGCATCCACACAATCGGTCATGTATTGCCTCTGGACCTGGTGCACATTGACCGTCACGAACAAATTGTCCTTATGAAAATCGTAGATCGTCTCGACATAAGCCAGCGCGCCGTTCGCGGCATAGACATAATTTTTTATGAATTTGTCGCCTTTTTGCTGGTAATTTTCGTAGACGTCCTGCATGAATTTCGCAGGATTCTTGGGGTCCGTATACCTTGTGAACGTGCGTGTTTTTTGGCCGTCCTTCCCGTTGTAGCTGATTGAGGTCCACGTCGATCCCACCCACCCTTGGCCATTCACTCCCTGATCGCCATAGCTATTACGGGTCTGGATCTCCCAGCTAATCGTTCCGTCCAGATTGACCGTTACGGTATAGCTGAACCATTCCTTGATCGACTTATCCCAGAACATCTTTCCCGCGTTGAGAAGAGCATTCAGCAAGGTTCGCAAAAGTATGGTATTGGGGCCCAAAGTTACGGGCTCGGTGTACGTATCGCTTCTGTTCAGACTAGGATCATTACGCTCCGAACCCGGCAAGGGCTCAGCCTCGGCTCGCTCCGCTGTTTGCTGGACAAGATGGATAAGACTGATGTAGGACATGAAAATCTGTGGATCCAGGAATTTTGCGAGCTCCAGGACCTGGTCGAACTTTTTAAAGAAGGCCTCCCAGTCGTCACCGGAATTACGGGGAATGAGCTCAAGAGCATCGCTGATGAGCTGGTTGATATTATGAACGATGTTCCAGCTGCGACCGCCTTCTTTCAGCGTGACCTCAAGTTCCCCTTCCGGCCTGCCGCCCCTGTCGAAATGCTGGTGCCCGTAAACATCGTCCGCGCCGGTCGGATCGGTCAGGACCCAGTTCACGTCCGAACTGCCGTCGGCATTGTAGGTGATCGTGTAGCGTTTTTGGGTGAGACCGTTGTTGGCATAATTGCCGCCGTCATAGCGGATGTTGAACTCCGTATAACCCGTCAACCGGCCGTAGATATCGTACATCATGTCACTTACGTTGGCGCTTCTCCAGACAGGCGCACCATTCCCGTCAATGAACCAACTCTGTTCGTCGTACGAGATCAGCTGGCCGGCCGTATTGTACTTCATGTTGCTCCGATGGCCGATGAGGTCACCTGCGCCGTTATATTGCCAGATCTCGCGGGCCCTTCCCCACGAATCGGTCTGGGTGACGGTCTTGACGACCCGCTCCATGAACGGCTTGTGGTCCCCCGCATGAGCTTCCACATCATTGTCCGGGTCCCCGGCCATCCACTTGTTGTACGCATTCAGAGCTTCCACATCGATCGTGACGGAGTAATTCTGCCCATTGACATTGTAGTACCAAATGGTGTAGGTCAGAAGAACGGGAGTATTCGTCTCCGTGTTCCAGGTCTCCGAGTAAATGGGCCGTTCTTCACCCGCAATCCCTGAAAACCAGGTGTAGGTGGTCTTTATGACCATCCATTGGTCGGAAGCATCCCCCGCACCTTCCGTTGTGATTCCTGCTCCGTCTACAGGGCTGGGAGTGCCATAGGTCTGGGTCGTGGTATAGAGAAGCGCGCCGGTAGCGGAATCGTAGACAAATTTGGCGATGCTTTCGACCAATCCCTCCGGAGTGTAGGTCGTGGTCGTATCGAGCCGGCCGTTCACATAATCCGAATGGGATTTCAATGACCCGTCCGCGTAAAAAGTATCGGAATAAGCGATCACGCTGCCGGTCTCGGTGGTGTATTCGTATTTCGTAACCTCGCCGGTATTCACATCCGTGACCGTGGCAATGCGGCCATGCTCGTCCGCCGTGCCGACAGTCTTGAGCGCATACGCTAACGCATCCGGGTCCCATTCGAAGTTTTCGACGGTCGAGAGCTTCCCTCTGACATAATGGTAGATCGAATATCCCGTCATCATGCCTTTTTCCGCCCCCTCCCTGCCCCAAGTCTCCGACCGGAGAATCTTTCCCGTCTCGGGATCGTAGATCGAGACCCGGTCATACCGCGAACCTTCGGTATGGCGCGTTTCGCGGATCGTCACCCATTTCCCGTACGAGTTCTTGACCTCCACGCGCCACATCTCAACCGGGGTCCAGACACTGCTGCCTTGGGCCCCGCTGGCATAGCCTGTCCAATAGGAAAGCAAGAGATCCGCGGGGTCATAGCCTTCCGGCAACGTATAGACCGGGATATCTTGGGTCGTTCCGTCCTCGAACGTGACCCGGTAGTATTCCACATTGTCGATCGTGACCGTCTCCCAACTCACCGGACTGCTCTCGCTCCGGAAATAGAAAGTGAAAACCCCGTTCGCATCGATTGAACCGGCAAAATTCTTGAACTCTTCGATATTTTCCTGGTCTTCTTTGCTCGCAACGGACTTACGGATATAGATCGAAAATGCCTTGAGGGCCAGCAGCGCCTTTTCAAAATTGGCAAAAATGGCGTGGATCTTCTTCAACTGATTCCAAAGAGGCGGACGTCTCGCCGTCCAGGGCGTGTCGGAGATGCGCGCCGGGGAGCCATCTAAGACCACACCTTCGACATCCGGGGGGGTGAAATCCGGGAGATTGAAATCCTCAGGGCTTATAATGTTCCCCCTGAAATCTGTGAAATCGTACCCGAATTCCCATGAGATCCATGCTTTGAGTTCCTGGGTATTCATGTTCTGGAGCGGAGCAAGGTTGTCGGTTATATAACCTTCGAGGGATGTCTTGCATGATGTAAAAAGGTCCAGGAAATCGGACGTTTTATCGGGGAACAAGCCCCACAAATCAAGCGTAACAATACGTACATAATTAATGATATCATTGATCGCGTTCTGGAGATCTTCCACGGTATTATTAATTTCTGTTTTGGCTTTATTAAACCAGTCCAGACACGCAGTCCCCAGGTTGATTACCCAGACAGTTTCGTATTCAGGGGGGCGGCTACCTGGGATCTTGATCTGTCTCTCCACCCATTTTTCGCTTTCCGGCTGTGCGTCCCACGCATTTTTAGAGTTCTCAAAATACTGCAAAGCAAGGGCAAGGTGCGCCGCCGCATTTATAACATCTGTCGATACCAAATCCGCCTGATCCCTCGCAAGTTTAATCTGCCGGAAGGTGATTCCGTTTGCAAGCAGGCCGCTCTTCGAGTCCACTTTTCTTGCTTGACTATTGAAGGTAGTCCAGGAATAAGAATCCGCGCCACCCCATTTGTCGCTTGTGACCACTTCAGTTTTTTTGACGGAGCGGTCGTTATTGAGGGTCTGCCGGAACATTTTCCACTTCGACTCGTCCGCTTCCTCGCTCGTCGAGGCATTCGGATCCGACCACTCAGCGACATCTCCACTCCCCCAGTGGAAGTTGTACCCTCGAGACCAACCGTTGCGGTACTCGACCCAGCCTGTCGTATCATCGGTCCCGTTATATTGAAAATCCCGGGCATACCACCAAATCCAGCCATCGTTCGGGGTCCATGCGTGTTTGTCGTAGCCAGTAACCTTGGTACCGTTATAGTCAAAATTAATGAGTTCGGAAATAATGTTGCCGGTGCTCCTGGCAAACCCCTGCTCCTTAGTGCGCCGGCCAAAAGCGTCATACCAGGTCTTTGTCAGACCCACTTCTTGGTTATTTTTCACGTCAGGATCGTCATAAGTACTCGTGGTCTCTGAATAGCTTCCGTCAGCCGACCACGTGGTGCTGGAGTTGCACGTTGTGGAACGTTCACGCCTCTCATAACCGCGCCTGCCGGTGAAATATGTTTTGCTGCTCACGCCGTCGTCCGTTTCCGTGCGAATCAGCCGCCCGCCGTTGTAAAAGTACCTCGTTGTGTTCACCCAAGCACCATTAATGCCATAATTACGGGTTTCAGTCTTAAGACCGTTGGCATCGTAGTAGGTCGTTGATAATGCCTGGCCTCCATGATGATGATCGGTGGTGGAATCAAGGAGGCCGTTCCCGTTGTAAGAGTTCACCGAGTAGTTCCCGTTCCAAGAGGTGGTCTTCCAGACACGCCCGTCCCGGTAATCCGTCTCCGAGTTCCCCGAGGCGCTCGAGGTCGTCGAATGCACGTTCCGTCCGTATCCATCCCATGAATCAACCGTCTCGGTGCTTATGATCGAGACTCCATTCTCGTCGTAGCGATAAACATAATGAACTAGACCGCCACTCTTAAAATCCGTGATACTTTCACGGACGCTATCCATGTAGTAATTTGTTGTCCGTTTCATCGACCCGTCGCCCGCGCCGTAGTAATCATAATAGGTCACGTTATAGTCATTCTGATTTCCCAGGAAATAATCAATGGACTTGACCACCCGCGAGCCATAATCCAGGGTGTATTCGTATTCCTTTTTCTGGCGGTTACCTTCATGGGTTTCCGTCAGGTATTTTTGGACGCCGTTGTAGGAGTATTCGTAGGTCGTCGTGATCGTTCTTGAACCGATGGTCTGAACGGTGTTGCTGGTCGTACCGTCAGGATTGAAATTCGTCCGGATGTTGCCCTCCACGCTTCCGCCCCACTGATCGGAATAATCGATGACGCCATTCTTGTAATAGGATTTGGTCGTAGACCCTGATTTGGGATCATTACGCTTCGTAGAAACGATCGTTTTTCGGCCGACACCGCTGTAGGTGTAGACCTCGGTACCATCCTCATCGCCATTCGTGTAGGAAGTCATGCTCCCAACATCTTTGCCGTCATGGATATAGGTCGATACGGAAACCTTGCGCCAAACGGCGTTCTGGGTCTGGTAGGTGGTCGTGGAAGTCAAGATGCCGTTGGCGTTATAGGTGTAATATGTTTTACTGAACGCGTGATTCTTTAAGTTAGGAGCCCAGAGCACCTCCGCGCTCACCAGGACCGCCGACTTTTTCCAGGAAGGGCATGAAACCAAGGTACCCCCGGTACCCACATCGCTCAACCAGCCCGCATCCCCTCCCGCATCATTGGTCGATGTATAGCCGTTCAGGATCTGAACGCCTGTCACGGTACCGTTGCACTTGCGTATCAAGGCCACCTGGTCCGACTGCATGGTTTCGCCGGTAAAATTCGTGGCGTAAATATAGCGTTCGACCTCAACCTTGCCACTCGGATCATTTCCCAAATAGCTGTACTGGACGACGTAATCGATGACCTGCCCGCCGGCGCGGTAATGCGTTTCAGAAATAACACGCCCGGTCGCACTGCCATCGTGCGTTGTCATGAGCGTCAGCGTCTTACCGCTGTAAGAACAGAGGCTTACGGTGTCGACCGCGGCACCGTTGTTGTAATAATTCGTGATCGTGGTTTGAAGCTCATCGCCGCGGCCCCCCGAATAGGCACCCCGGGAAAGAAGATATCCGGAGCCGTCCTCGGTGTCCCTGCGGCTCAGCTCTCCATTCGTTCCATAGTAACTGTAGGTTTTTGTATCCACCGAACCGTTCGGATTGTAATTGGTCGTGGAATACTCCGAACGCCCGCGGTTGGCCACGTTGAGATCGTCGACGCGTATTACATAACTGCCATCATCAAGATTGTCCGTACGCGTCGTCCGGATATCGATCTCCGTTTGTTTCAGCCTTTGATAAACGCTTCCCTTACGCCCGTCGGCGGTCAAGCGGTAGGAGGTGATCTCGGTGCTCCCGTCGTCTAACTGCTGCTGGTCCGCGATACTGGTGACCTTCGAGAAATTCATGTCTTCGTAGCTTGTGATCACGCTTATTTCATCATACAGATTCAGTGAGACAGCAGATTGGCGGTAGATCTTTTGGCTGTCGGAAGGACCCCCGTTGACGTTCCCTTTTTTCGCCTCAATGCTTGCACCTAAAGCATTGACAAAATAATTCACACTACGGACCCTTTCACCGTCCCCGTAGATATCCAACTGCTCCGAAATGGAATTAATGCTCTCCATCGTAAAGCTGCTATCCATGTAGCCCGCGGTGCGGATCGCCAGTTCCGAGGTCTCAATTCCTTCCGCCAGTCCTGCCGTATGGCTCAGCTTGATCTGGGTGCTATAGCGCGGGTCCCCTTGATCACTTCCGCCCAAGACCACCCAGCTTTTCGTCCGAACCACCGAACCGTCCCCATTCACGTCCAGTTGGACACTGTGGGCGGTCATCTTTTGCGATCCGTTACTGAAGGCCAGGTCATAACTCCTCACTTCTTTCGCAAGTTCGCCGCTATTCACCAACCCGGTCCCGGATCCGTCCAAACCGCCCTGATCATCCAGTTCTCTTTGTTCCGTCCAGGTCACCTTACCGCTCCGGACATTGAGCGATTTGCTCCGGACGATCTCTCCGTCGTCATTGACGTCCAACTGCCATGATTCGCTTTTCAAAGTCTGGGACTCATTAAAAGCGGCATTATAGGTCCTGATATGGGTCAGGTCGCCGCCCCCATCCGGGAGTGTCCCGAGCAACTGGAGACGAAGCTTGGGGTCCTGGATCTTTTGCTGTTCGGTCCAGTCGATCTTGCCGGTCGCCAGATCGTGAGACATCGTGCGGATCAGCTCTTGATCGCCGTAAACATCGAGCTGATAAACTTCGCTTTTGAGCCCTTCCGTGCCGCCGTCCAGCATGTGCTCCGACGCATTGTAGGTTTTGATCCACATGACATTTTCGACGCTGGATAATCCCCCTAGAAGTTTTTCTTTATAGATCGAATTCTCAAGTTCCCGCTGTTCGATCCACTCCACCTTGCCGCTCCGCAGGTTTTCTGACTTCATACGCACCAGAGAGCCGTCTCCGTAGATATCGATCTGAGCGACTCTTGTTTTCGCGAGGGAAGAGGTGGCAAGGACGTCCATGCTTCCGGTAAGCGTGAAAGGCGGCGCGGTGAATGTTATGGAATCCGTAACATCCTCGGGACTTTCCGTGCCCCCGAGTTGGGCACGAAGCGCCGCGTCACGGGAAACTTCCTGGATGGTCCATTTGAGACTGGCATAGTCTGTATCATCGCTGAAGGCGGCGCTCCGATACCCCGAAACAACAAAAGTCCGTCCGGTCTTAAAGCCCTCATTGTTCACTCCTTCTAGGGTCTTGGAGTAGTCCGTTCCGGCGACCGTGCCAAACTTAGCCCCCAGTTTGCTCGCGACAAGGGTCCAACTTCCCGTCTGGCCGAAATGCGTGCCGTATTCCGTCCGGCTGCTCGATCGCGTAATGGGATCCGAACTTAAAAATTTGTTGTTCTTGTAACCGGAAACTGAATACGTCGTGCCGCGCATGACCATTTGCATGCTGTACTGGGTCTTGCCAACGCCCGAGGTAATCTCGTTAAATCCCGAGCCCAGATTGGCGTAGATCTTGGACCAGGTGCCGGACAAACCCTCCACGGTACCCTCGAACTCAAACTGTTTTGTCATCTTGGTCTTATTCCCCGTCCCGTAATCAATCACGTAACTCCAACCGGTCTCCCGGCCAAGAACGTTACGCTCGGTAAGTTGACGGCTGGTCTCGGTGACATCGGGAACGGACGCAAACCCGGCGCCAAGATAATTCAGGGACTTCGTCCAATCCCCGCTCTTGCTTTCGAACGTTTGCCCGCGCTCCTGGAGTTGCATGGACCGGATCCACGGCGCGAACGTCGCATTACGGGTCGCCGTCCGGGTCTCGAGCCCGTCCCGCGAGGTCACGGAATAAGTTTCTGTGTCAAAAACACCTCCCGCGATCGAGGACTTATAGGTCTTGCTGTGCGTCACATCCTGATTTTTCCATTCGGCGCTCGTCCAATCGACCCCGAAAGTACCGAAGCCCGCTGCTTCCGCGCTGCTCCGGCCCACCGTTTCCTGAACGGACCAGGTGTAACCGCCGTTCACCACGGCGGAAATCACGTGGAGGATCCCGAGCCCGAGCGAGACAGCCGCAGATACGGTCCAGGAGTAAGAGATGTCGGTCCCCGTCACTGCCTTGTAAAAGAAATTCCGGAACGCGTTCAATGCGGTCAAGAACACTCCCCCTTCTCCGAGTTCCGTCGCTATTTGACTGACGCTCACGCGTTCCTGCCGGGTATAACTGGCACGATTCGCGTCTGCCGCGTCGATGGAGACCGAATGAGAGATGTTCCCGTCCGGCGATGAGAATGAATACGAGATCTTGTCCCCGCTGACTTGCCGGTAATACGTCGTGGAAGGAACTGCGGCCGCTAAGGCCTTGATCAGTCCGTTGTCCCCTTCCCGCTGTTCGAAGTCCGTCACTTTGGCGACCTGCTGCTGCAAAACATCCTTTGCGACGCGGATCGATTGGGTATAGGTTGCCCGTTTCCCGGTGGAGTTGGGGTCCTTTTCCAGTGAAACCGTGTGGTTGCTATTGCCGTCAAGAGAGGCCCAGGAGTAGCTTTGCTTGTTGCCTGTAATATTGAAGGAAAAATTCCAAAAGGCGGCCTCTGCGGCGCTAACAGACGCAAGAAATTGAGCTTTCTGCGAATCCTCCTGGATCAGATCCGCCAAACTCTGGACCGTAGCGCGGGTCACGCGCCTTGATTCTGTGAAACTCGACACCGTCGTAAATCCGGACCCGGACGGCACGAAGGGATCCACGGTAAGCCGCCACGAGGTCTTGCCGTCGGCCGAACTCCAGCCGTAAGACTTGCTCAGTCCGCTCTCGGTCCTGGAAAAACTTGCCGTCACCGGCGGGGTCAGGGCCTCGAATGCGGCGGCCTCGGCGGGCTCGAGAATATTCGCTGCCTGATCGAGAACCTCTGCCCAAGTAACGAATGTCGCTTTGGAATAAGCCGCGATCGTGGCGACTGTTCCTCCCTCCTGCGGATAGTTCTTATCAAGACTGATGTTGTGAGAAACATTTCCGTTCTGCGATTGCCATGAGAAGGTTTCGCTTGAACCGCTCACTCTCCAGGTGAACGCGGTGGATGCATCCGCGGCGGCAAGGCTCGCGGTAAGCGCCGCCCGTTGGTCCGGATCGATCACAAGAGCTACCTGAGCATCGATGATCGACCTTACGATCTGCATCTGGCGATTATAGGTCGCCGCAGGTCCGTTCGGGTCGCTCAGATCGATCGAAACGCTGTAATTAACGCTGTTGACCGACCAAGAATAGCTCCTGTTATAGCCGTTTTCGGTCATGTAGAACTGCACCGGTCCCGCGCCGGTCGAAAGCGCCGGAGGGAATTCCGCCTGGAACTGCGCGCTCATGCTCCTGGGCTGCGTCACATTCTCCATGGTGTTGATCAGGGACTCGATGTCGCCAACCGTCACGCGGGTCTTCTGGGAATACTCCCACTTCGCGTCAACGATCGCGCTATTGAAAGAGACTGACCAGGATCTCGCGGGCTGACTCGGGGTTAAAATTTCATAGGTCGTGGTCGTACCATTCACGGTGCGCGTCACTTTAGCGAGCGGGTCCGCAAGGACCGCCTCGAGCGCCGTTCTCTCAGAGTCCGTGATCACGATCACGGACCCGCTCAGGGCAAGCGCGGGATCCACGCGTTCCGAATAGGAAAAATGAGTTTCCACGGTATCCATAAAATCCGTCGGCTCCGTAGCGCTCGTGGCAACACGCGCGGCTGACCGGGTCAGCGAGAAAGACCCCGTGCCGGTCTTCGATTCCCAGCTGTAGTTGACATCCTTTCCTGTGATACTTTGCCGGTACTGGGTTGAAGTTCCGGTGTTGACCCCGCTAAGAGCCTCATCAAAAGCCGTCCGTTCGTTCGAAGGCAATTGACCTCTGAGGCTCTTCACGACGCTTCTGGCCACAAAGTTCTGCGTGGTGAAAGAAGACGATATTCCGGTGCTTCCGTTGGAATAAGCGATCTGCGTCTTTGAGAACGTAAATATGGATTTGTTGTTCATGGACTGCCAATTCCAGGTAACGTCGGCCCCTTGTTGAGACCTGGCTGCGTAACCGAGCGCGGCATTCCCCATCGCGATGTCAAACGAGGGCTGTTGGTCCAGGGGAATATCCGCCTTCAGCGCCGCCAGCACCGCAATGTTCGCGCGGGACTGGATCGAAAAACTCTTTTCGGTTTTTGCGCCGTATGGCATACTGACCCCAAGCGAATAAGTCCGCTCCCCGCCCTTCGAAGTCCAGCCGTAACTCACGTCCGTGCCGGTCGTCGAACGCGTGTATTCCGTAAAACCATCGACGTCCGCAAGAGCCGCAGCATATTGATCGCGCACGGCCTGCGTGGAAAGACCCGCCTCATGACCGCTCACGAAACTCGCCGCCACCACCACTTGTTCCGAAAAACCGGATTTTGGCTTGAGGACAAAAGTCGTCAGGTCGCTTTGAAGTTCCTGGAAGAGGTCCCGGCTGAGCGTAAAAGTCTTAAGCCCGTTCTGGCTCTTCCAGCTGTAGCTTGTGCTCCGGCCGCTCACCGTGCTCATGTATTCCACCCGGGCAGGATCCACATCGACGAGCGCCGCAGTATACTGATCGCGGACCGCCGGAGGCTCCAGACCGCTCGCGTATCCGGAAACCAACGCATTTGCAACCGCGACCTGCGCCATGAAGCTCCAGCGCCAAACATTGATGAAGCTGCCGTCCGCCTGCTCCTCTTTCGGACCGCCGCAGTTCAGCGTGTAGGTTTTGACCCCGTCTTTGTCCTTCCAGTTGAACGCCAGATCTTTTCCGCTGACCGTCATGGAGAAACCCGCCGCGGGATCGGCATTCGCGATCGCGACCTCGTACTGGGCCTTCAGATCATCGTCATACGCAAGCAAGTCCCCGCGATCCTTGATCAAAGCCCCGTCCGCAAGCGAAGTTTGCGCGTTAAAACTCCACTGGACCCGCGGCTGGACCACCTCCGGCGGCCCCATGGCCGTCAAGATCAGGTCCACCGAACGGCTGAGCGTATAATTTGTGGAGCCGTTCAAGCTCCTCCAGGAATAACTCTCCTGGGCGCCCGTCGTGGTCCTTAAAAAGTCAGTCAGAGCATTCGTGTCACCAAGCGCTTCAAGGTATTGATCCCTCAGTTCCTGGGTCCTGAGGTCGTTCGCGTGCCCTTCCACCATAGTTTTGGACACATACTCCTGTTTTGAAAAGCCCCATTTTTCACGGATCGCATAGGTCCCGTCTAGCGTGAGCTCTTTGCGCAACGACTTCGTCAATGTGTAAGACGCCGCACCATCCGAAGTTTTCCAGGAGTAGCTGACATCGCTCCCGACAAGGGTCTTCATGAAAGGCGTTGTCGTTTCGCTGGTAGAGGACAAGGCGTTTTGCACGGCGGCTTGATCTTCGGCGCTCATACTCGGTTCGATCGCATGCGCCGCAACCTCGGAGCGCTGAACCTGGATCTGCGATGAGAAGCTCCATTTGATCTGATCCTGATATGTACCGGAAATGACAGGCTGTGATGTTGTGGAATCCCCAAGAACTGTCCCCACGGAAGGCACAAAAACGGACGTCACGGTCCGGGTGAGCGAATAAGCCGTATCCCCGTTGACACCCCTCCAGCTAAAGGTCTGGTCTTTTCCGTTCGTCGAGCGGGTATAAGCCGTGGCATTGTCCGTATCGTTCAGTGCGGCCGCGTACTGCGTCCCGACCTCGGCCACAAGATCCGCTGCATGATCTTCAACGAATGCCTTGACGACATTTTCCTGGGTTGAAAAGATCCATTTTTCCGGCGGCGGAACTTGATAGACCCCCTCCGAAAGGAGGATCGGGAACACGGTCTTTGAAAGAGAGTAATTCTTGGTTCCGTTCAGGCTCCGCCAAGCGAACGTCACATCCGACCCGCTCGTCGACATTGCGTAGTCCGTAAAACTGTCCGTATCCGCCAGGGCCGCAGCATACTGGGCTTTCTCTTCATCGGTCTTCAAAAGGGCCTCACGGTTTGAGACATACTCCTTAGAAACGTTCCCCTGCGTGCTGAAGGTCCAACGAACCGCGCCGGACGTCGTGGTTTCATTGCGCACCAGTGAAAAACTTTCCGTGTTGTCCGCGGACCTCCAGTTCAAGGTCATGTCCGCGCCGGACGTCGTCATCATAAAGCCTCCATACGCGTTAAAATCATTCGCGGCCAACACGGCGTCAACCTTTGCCTTCTGGTCCGCGGAAAGACCGGTCAAATGTTCCTTCACGTAAGCAAGCGATACGGCCTGCTGCGTTGAAAAAGTCCATTTGGGAGTCCAGACAACACTTTCGTCCTCTTGAAGAACAGCGGCGTTGTTTTTGTTGAGCGTAAAATTCTGGGTCCCGTCCGCCGCTTTCCAACTATAACTTTCGTCGGTACCGGACACGGACATCCTGAAACCGTTATAGATATCATAAGCACCGGCCAGAAGTGCGGCATTCGCCTGCGTTCGCTGTTTCGCCGTCAGCAGGGATAAATTCGCTCTTATATAGCCGATCGACACGGCTTGCTGTGCCGCAAAACCCCACTTCGGCGTCCAAAGGATCGTAGTGCCGTCCGCCTGAAGGACCGCCGCTTCGGTCTTGGTGAGCGTGTAATTCTTAGTCCCGTCCGCAGATCTCCAGGTGCAGCTCACGTCCTTCCCGCTTACGGACCTTGAAAAACCGGCGTACGCGTCATACATGCCCTCGGCAAGCGCTGCGAGATATTGGCGCTGTAATTCTTGCGCGCTCGGATTCGTGGTACCGACCGCGGCCAGGTCATTAACATGCCCCGCGACAAGTTCCTTGACCACGGACTGTTGCGTGCTAAAACTCCACTTCGGCGTCCAAACGCTATCGGTCCCATTGGCTTGAAGAACCGCCACATACGTCTTATTCAGCGTATAACTCTTCGATCCGTCGGCAGACTTCCAGCTGAACCGGATGTCCGTTCCGGTGACCGACATCGCAAAACCGGCACGGGCGTCATAAGCTCCGGCCAGAAGCGCGGCGGCGGCCTGCGTTCGCTGATCCTCGGGAAGGTCCGCAAGATTTGCATCCACGTAATCGCGCGAAACCAACTGCTGGGTCGCAAAGTTCCATTTCGAGGCCAGGCTCACAGTTCCGTCCGCTTGAAGGACCGGCTCCTCGGTCTTGCTCAGCGTGTAGCTCTTCGTCCTGTCCTCGGATCTCCAACTGTAGGTTTCGTCCGTTCCGGTGATGGAGATCGAAAAACCGTTGTAGGCGTTATAGGCATTAGCCGCAAGCGCGGCGTCCAGAAGCTGTCTCTGCGCGACGGGAAGATCGATCGATCTTGTAACGATATACTCAAGCGAAACGGCTTGCTGGGCCGAGTAACTCCATTTCGGCGTCCCAACCACCGTTGTGTTGTCCGCCTGAAGTACGGCGAGGGTATTCCGGTTGAGCGAATGATTCAATTTCCCGTCGGCAGATTTCCAGGAAAAGCTTGCGTCTCTCCCATTGACCGCCATCGCGAAACCGACATACGTGTCATAAGCTCCGGTCGCAAGCGCCGCCTGGGCCTGCGCAAGGGATTCCGGCGGAAGATTTTCAATCCATCGGTTCATGTAGTCCCGTGACACCGTCTGCTGGGCCACAAAGCTCCACTTCGGGGCCCATGTAACCGTAACACCGTCGGCTTGAAACACAGCTTCGTCGCTCTTACTGAGCGAATAGTTCTTTGTTCCATCCTCGGATTTCCAACTGAACCGGACGTCCGTTCCGGTGACCGACATTGAAAAACCGGCATGCGTGTCGTAAGCTCCGGCCACAAGCGCCGCCTGGGCCTGAGTTAGGGGTTCTTCCGGAAGATCTGCGATCCAGCGGTTCACGAAATCATGGGACACCGCCTGCTGCGCCGCGAAACTCCATTTCGGGGTCCAAACGCTGTCCACGCCATTGGCTTGAAGTACCGCCACATCATTTTTGTTGAGCGAGTAATTCCGGGTCCCGTCCGCTGCTTTCCAGCTGTAAGTTTCATCCGTCCCGCTTGTGGACATCGTGAAACCGAGGTACGCATCGTAGGCGCCCGTGAGGAGTACCGCATCGGCCAGCGCCCTCTGATCCGCAGGCAACCCGGCCAGATTCGCGTCCAAATACCCTTTCACAACATCGATTGAGACGGTTTGCCTTTCCGAAAAAGTCCACTTCGGCGTCCAGACGATGTCGGTGCCATTGGCTTGAAGTACCGCCGCGTCGGTCTTGTTGAGAGTATAGCTCTTCGTTCCGTCCGCGGATTTCCAGGAGCAACTGACATCCGCTCCGCTCGTTGACACCGTAAAGCCGATCGAAAGGTCCGCCGCGGCAAGCGCCGCCACCGCCTGCGCTTTTTGATTAGGGGGAAGAACGCCGAGGTTCGCCAGAGCCGTCACATAGGCAAGCGATGCCGCCTGTTGTTCGCTGAAACTCCACTTCGGCGTCCAGACAACCGTCACGCCATCGGCCTGGAGCACAGCCTCAAAGATCTTGGCAAGCACGAAGCTCTTGTTCCCGTCCGCGGACCTCCAGCTGTAACTTGACTCCGTCCCGGTCGTTGTTCTCGTGAAACCGGCATACGCGTCATAAGCGCCGTCCGCAAGGGCCGCCGCATACTGCTCCCTCGTGGCCCGGGATCCGGGATTCGTTGTGTCCGCGAGAGCAAGATCGTCCGCATGACCGCTCACGAGCGTCTTGCTCACTGTTTCCTGGATCGTAAAATTCCATTTTTCCCTGGAGATAGAAGCGCCGGCGACATTTCGTTCCATGACGGCGGATTTGGAAAGCGCATAATTCCGTGCGCCGTCCGCGGAGCGCCATCCGTAGCTTTCATCGCTCCCGGTCGAAGAGAGCGTAAATTCGGTGAAACGGTTGGTATCCGCAAGGGCCGCCGTCAACTGGTCCTTGAACGTCTGGTTCGCAAGCTGATCGATATAATGATCGAAGATCCCGCGCACTACGAGGGTCTGCGTCGTGAAGCTCCATTTTTCGCGGAGGGTGATGCTGATCCCGTCCGCTTGGAGTTCCGGCACAAACGTCTTGCCCAAACTATAATTTTGCGTACCCCCGAAGGACTTCCAGGTGTAAGTGACGTCCGCGCCGCTGGTCGATCTGCTGTATACCGTCGCAGGGGTCACCTCCTGCTTTGAATCATCGTAATAAGACCTTTGGTCTGCCGGCAATGCGTCAACGTGGGATGCCACCTCCGTAGCCAGGACCAGGATCTGTTCGCTAAAACCCCACTTGAGACCGTCCGTGTAAGTCTTGGCCACGTTCCCCTGAGCGTCCGTTGTTTCGAAGGTCAATGTCTTGCCCTGCGTCGGCGTGAGAGAGAAACTCTTGTCCCCGTTCGTGCTCTTCCAACTGTAGCTTTTATTATTTCCGGACACCGCCATCGTGAATTCGGTCGCGCCGGTCGTATCGCTCAAAGCCGCCGCGTACTGTGCCTGGAGCGCCCCGGAAAACACCGGGTCCGTTCCTTCGATCACGGCTTTGGTAACGATCACTTGGGCATTAAAACTCCACTTCGGAGCATCCAGATAGCTCCCATCCGTCTGCAATACCCGGGTGTTGCTCTTCGAAAGCGTGTAGGATTGCTGTTTATTCACGCTCCTCCAGGAATAAGACTTTTCGGTACCGTTGATCGAGCGGGTGAATTCCGTCCTGCCATCGTTGTCCGCAAGGGCATTGTTGTACTGTTCCCTTAAAGCGACGGCATTGGGATCGCTCGCATCATCCATCGCGAGTTGATCCGCATAACCCCGGATCTCACTGAGGTTGACAAGCGCCGAAGCGCCGAAAGACCATTTCACCGCCCCCGTTGTTTGGGTCAGGGACCGCGAAAGATTGTAAGTGGTGATCCCGTTCGTATCCGCCCAGTTGTAGGTAACTTCATTCCCGGCCGTGGTCTTCGTAAAAACGGTCGACGCGGGAGCGTGAGACGTGCCGAGAGCTTCCGTGTACTGCGCCCGCAATTCGGCGGTTTCGAGGTTATCGATGTAGGTGTTTACCGCAGACCGCAAGACGAGGGACTGCGCATTGAAACTCCACCGCTCGCGCGACGCCCAGGTGGGTGGAACTGTCGCCTGCTGCACCTGGACCTGCGCGCCGGAAAGCGTGTAGGTCGTCCCGCCTGACTTGGACTTCCAGGAGAGGCTCAGGTCATTGCCGCTTACGCTCATTGTGTATTCGGTCCTGGCATCCGTGTCCGCAAGGGCCGCGGCGTACTGGTCTTTCACGGCCTGAATTTCGAGATCGGCCGTATGCCCCACCGCAAGGGCCTTCTCGACAAGAACTTGCTTCGCGAAGCTCCACTTGATCGTGGTACCCGCCAAGTTGCCGCTAGCGTCCGAGATCTTCTTCAGGCTCCGGTTAAGGTTGTAAGTGCCCGTTCCGGACGGATTTTTCCAGCTGTAACTTACGTCGGTACCGGTCAGGCTCTTCGTGTAAACCGTGAGGTTGTCCGTGTCGTCCAACGCGAGACCGTACTGGGCTGCTTGCTCCGGATCAAGATCGGCCGCGTGGTTCTCAACCTCGAGCTTCTTCACACGGGTCTGCACATTCATCGACCATTTCGCCGGGATGAGCACGTCCGGGGTCTCTCCCTTCACCTGCTCTTCGGAGAGCGTGTAGGTCCTGACTTTGTCCAGCGACTTCCAACTGTAGCTGATGTCATTGCCGACCATTGTCTTCGTAAAACAGGTCGCGCCGTCCGTGTCCGCCAACGCGTTGAGATAAGGTTGCTTCTGATCCTCCGGCAACTTAGAGGCGTGATTTTCCACTTCGCTCTTCAAAATGATCGATTGCTCGCTAAAACTCCATCTTTGAGCCGTGACAAAGGTTCCGGAAACAGTTTGGATCTTGATATCGCCTGCATTCAGACTGAAGGTCCCGCCGCCGCTCAGGGCCTTCCAACCGAAACTGAGACTCCTCCCGCTTATCATACGGGAAAAGAAAGTTGCGCCGGAGGCCACATTGGCGAGCGCGGTATTCGCTTGCGCCTGCGCAATGTCACCTTCCAGGTTCGGGATATTGTCGAGGACCGTCTGCTGCGGCACACTGACCTGTTCGCTAAAGGTCCACCGGGTAACCTTTTCCGGATCGGCGGCAGAAACCTCGATCAGTTCCGTCGCCCTTCCTAAACTGTAAGTCACTCCGCGGTCCGCGGATTTCCAACTATAGGTGACGCTGTCGCCGCTCACAATTTTTGTGAAGGCGGTCTCCGTATCGGTCACGGGAGGAAGCGCCTCCGTATATTGGTCCCGGTATTCTTCCTCAAGATCGCCCAGATGACCCGCCACTTCGAGCCTCTGCACGCGGAACTGCGCGCTGAAACCCCATTTCGCGTTCGCGGAGGTATACACGGCGGGGGTCGTGGCCGTCGCCGGCGTCTGGATCACCCGCTCTTCGGAGATCGTGTAAGTCTTGACGCCATCCTTCGACTTCCAGCTATAGCTGATGTCCGCGCCGCTTGTGACCCTTGTGAAATAAGTCCCGGCGGCAATATCCAAAAGCGCCGCCTGATATTGGGCTCGGAGCTCGGGGCTGTCGAGCTGGTCCGCATGCCCCTGAACCTCTTCCGGCGAAACATAAACTTGCTCGCTAAAAGACCACTTTGCGCCCTCGGTAAAAGTCCTAGTAACATTTCCTCCGGCGTCTGTTCCTTCGGTCGCCAGCAACTTGATGTTTTCTTTGATAAGCGTGTAGGACCTGCCTCCGCTCACGGCTTTCCAGCCGTAGCTGACGTTCGCGCCGCTCGTCGTCCGGGAAAAGGATGTCGCCATATCCGTGTCATTCAACGCGGCACGGTACTGACTCCGGAGTTCTTCGGTCGCAAGGTTGTTCCCCAGCGCCCCGACCTCCGCTTTCAGGACCAAGGTCTGCTCGCTGAACGTCCATCTCAGCGTCTCGCCATATTCGAGCTCCCCGGTTTGCGCATTGACTTTGTAGATCACATTGCCTTGCGCGTCCGTTTTGACGGTCCCGTCGGCATTCGTATCAGGAATGTAGACTTTTTCCATCGACCGGGCCAGCGTGTAGGTCTTTCCGGCGCTCGCGGACTTCCAGCTATAGCTGGTATCTTTGCCGCTGAGGACCTTCGTAAAGGACGTCGCGGTGTTCGTATCTGCAAGAGCAGCGTTATACTGATCGCGGAATTCCGCGTCCATTTCGGCAGCATGATTCTCGACTTCGATCTTCGTGACGTAAAATTGGTTGCTAAAAGTCGTTCGCGCACCCATGGAAACGCCCTGCGCGTTCTTAAGCCCCTCGGAGGACACGCTGTAAGTGCGCGCTTCATCCGCAGAGCGCCAGCTGTAGCTCGTATCTGCGCCGCTCACCGACCTCGTATAAGTCGTGAAACTGTCTGTGTTGGGCAACTCCAGCGCCGCCAACATCTGCGTTTTCTGGTCATTGTCCGTAAGGAGCTCGGCTTGCGTCGCCACCATGGATTTCACGACCGCAACTTGTTCCGCGAAAGACCAGCGACCGACCGACTGGCCATAGACCGGATCCCCATTCGCATCACTCCCCGTCTCAACCTTAACGAGGGTCTTCCCTAAGGTGAACGCCCGGGCTTTGTCGTTGCTCTGCCAGGAATAAGAGACATCGTCCCCACTGATCGATATGGAAAACGCAATGGTCATCGGCGTTTCATCGATGATCGCCTGATAATGATCGCGAAGTTCCTGCGTTTCCAACATCATTTTGTTTCCGTCGCTCAAAACTTCTCCGCGAAGCACCAATCGCTCTGTCGCGAAGTTCCACTTCCATTGTTCAATGTAGGCCGTCTTATAGATCACATTGCCCTGCGCGTCGTGTTTCACCTGTTCAACACCGTTCACGATCTCTGTCTCGGCTTCATAGATCTTCTGCTTCGATCGGCCGAGGCGGTGGGTCGTAAGCCCGTCGAGCGCCTGCCAGCTGTAGCTGATGGCTCCCCCGCTCAGCGTTTTCGTGTAAACCGTAGCAGACGTCGTGTTCGCCAAAGCGGCACGGTATTGGTCCTTCACCGCGGCGGTCTCAAGAGCATCGACGTAATTGCTGGCTTCCGCCGCCGTGACGCGAAGATTGGTCGCAAAACTCCATTTCTGCCGTTTATCATACGTACGGGTCACGTCCCCCGTCACGGGATCCGTCATCTCCGCCGTAAGGGTCCGCTCGGTCGTGCGCGCGAGCGAATACGTCTTCGAGCCGTCCCGGCTCTTCCAGCTGAATGTGACATTTTCTCCGCTCTTGGACACCGTGAAAGTCGTCGCCGCACATCCTTCCATGCCCGGGGCACAAAAATCCGCGAGCGCGGCTTCGTAAGAAGACCGGTATTGGGCCTCCAGGAGTGTCGTGTAGCCTTCCACGGCGATCTTGGGAACGATCATCTGCTCACTGAAAGACCAGCGAGCGCCCTCGCCCGTCGCGCCGAGCCTGGAAGTACTCAGGCTGTAATTCTTTACGCGGTCAAAGCTCTGCCATGAATAATTGTCCTCCATGCCCGTGGTCGTTTTCGTAAAGAGGGTGCCGTGGTTGATATCTTCTGAATCCAGTTTCGCCAGAACGGCTTCCAGATCGGCCTTTGCATCATCATCTAGGAATTGCTTCTGATATTGGATCACGCTGATATCCACCGAAACGTCCGTGCGGAAACTCCAGCGCTCCACTTTGTCCGCGATCCCGTCCACGCTTTCCATAGTCATGGAAAGGGTATGGGTAGCTTTCTGTGCTTTTTGCTCTTCATCGTAAGAACTCCAGGAATACGAGACCTCGCTTCCGGAGGTGCTCTGTGTGAAGAACGTCGCGCGCGTGCACTCGCGGAGCGCCTGCTCGTACTGTGCTTTTAAGACATCATTTTCAAGACGCGTGGCATACCCTTCAACGGCACTGGCAAGCACCAAAACTTCGGAGCGGAAGAACCATTTGACCGGCGGATTGCCATTCTCATCCACTTCATAAAGATAATTCCCGTTCGCATCCGTTTCGTATTGGATGTTCCCCTGCGCGTCCCGGACCGGCGCTCCCCCGTCCATCTTGACCTTAAGCACGAATTGTTTGGTCTGGCCGAGAAGATAGGTGGTCGCGTCATCCAACCCGGTCCAGCGGTACGTCGTCGATTCTCCGGCCACGGTCCGGGTGTAGATCGTCGAAGCGCCCGTATCTAAAAGCGCTTGTTCATACTGCGCGCGCTGGACGGGATCTTCAAGACTGTCGGCATATCGTTCCACGTAAGCTTTGGTGACCCGGTCAAATATCACAAAACTCCAATTGTCCCCGAGACGGCGCGTGATAACGCCGTTGGCGTCCGCATATTCTTTAAGGGTCCGGCCGTTGGTTAAACTGTAGGTCCTCCCACCGCTCCGGCCCGCCCATTTGTAATTGATATCATTGCCGCCGATCGCCATCGTGAATTTAGTCCAACTCGCCGTGTCCCGGATCGCGGCAAGATACTGGTTCTTTTCCGCGCCCGGAGGCAGATTGGCGGCGGCCTTTTCCACCACGCTGCGACGGACGCGCATCTGGACGTTAAAGTCCCATTTCCCGATGACCTGGGCCTGGCCTTCCACTTTCGCGAAGGTCTTTGCCAGCGTGAAAACTTTTGATTTGTCGCCGCTCATCCAACTGTAGTTCACGTCCCGGCCTGTCTTCGTGACCGTGAAATCGGTCGAAGAATCGATGTCGCGCAAAGCTTCCAAATACTGCTGCCTTTTGTCGGACGTCAGAACGGCTTCCTTACCGGAGACCGCGACCTCGGAAGCTTTTACTTCCGAGGTGAAACTCCAAGTTTCATTTTTGGCATAAATTTCCGATCCGTTCGCGGCGGTTCCGATGGCGACCCTTTCGATCTGCTGCGACAGCTTGTAATTGACCACCTGCCCCTTTTCATCGATCCCCTCCCAAGAATATTCATAGCCGCCCGCGGTCCGTATCATCGTGAAAAGCGTATATTCATCCGTCTTGGCGAGAGCCGCGTTGAAAGCCGCGTAGGCGCTCGGGCTCAGGGCGGTGAACCCTCTGGGATCTTGAAGATCACTTCTTATCTGGGCCCACCGCGAATCGATCAGCTCCGGGTCTTGGCTGAGCGCCGCCACGGCGCTCTTAATATCGCCCCCAAGATCGGAGCCGGCGATCAGCGACTGGAATTCGGCGAGCGTCGTCGCCCTTTGCAATTGCGCCAGCGTCACGCCGGAATCGGTTTTAAGCGATGCCGCGATGTAGGGCACGAGACAAAGTTGCGTCAGATAATCCTTGGTAAGCTGCGCGAACCGTTGAGAAACCGAGAACGTAGCCTCTCGTTCATAATCGAACGTCCCTTGATCATTCATGATCGCGGTATTGCTGTAACCAAGCGAATAGGACTTGATCCCGTCAAGGCTCGACCAGCTATATTGGATGACCGAGGTATCGTCGAGGCTCAGGCCTTCATAACTTTCAATCGTCACCGACCGGTTGAACGTCGTGGCCGGGTTCGTGTTCTCCTTGAGCCCCTGCATGAACATTTTCAGTTCTTCGGGAGCGATCGTCGCGATGCCCGCAAGCGCTTTCTCCTGCTTGACAGGGTCCGCGAGATCGGTTTTAACGGTCTGAAATGCCGCGACGTCTTCGGGGATCGCGCTGCTCCAAACCGCGATCACATCTTTGAGCTCAGTAGGCATAGCATCCGAACCTTGGATAAGGGCTTTGAATTCGTCCATGGAAGCGGCATTGATCAAACTTGTGCGCAAAGCCTCATCGATCACCGAGAGTAATACAAGCGCGATCTGGCCGTTATAGACTTGAACGATCGTCTCGCGACTGACGCGTGTCGTGGTCGAAAAAGTGGCCTCCTGTGTAAAGAAACCTTCATCGCCCGCCGGGGCTTTCAGATCGATCGTGATGGAGTAAGACTCGTTGGGTTTCTGCGAATCGGTCCATTGATAAGTCGTCTGCTTGTTGTCCCCCTCCACTTTATAGAAGACCGCCAGAGGATCGCTCGCCGCCTGGCTCGCCGCGAGGCGCATCGCCTCATCGCGGATGAGTTTCACCGCGCCCAGCACCTCCACCGGATCGACCTGGGTAATGAACGTTACTTGGTTCGTGGGACTGATGGTCGCGACCTTGATCTGGCCCGGAACACCGGCGGCGCCAAGATCGTAGAAATCATTCTGGTACACCCGCTGCGCCTCGCTGAACGAATCCAGAGAAACGGTAATGTGCGAGACCGGCCAATCCCCGTCATTCACATGGCTTCCAAAAACCTCCAGGGCCGTGCGATCGGGCAGGACCCCGGTATTTTGGGAGATCTTCACACTTTCAATGTATTGAATCCGGTCATCGAGATATTGACCGTTCGCGTCCAAGACCAGGTTCAGGACCACGGTCCGCGTGGTGAGTCCGTCCTCGGAAGTGATCGAATAGCCGGTCCAGTCCAACATCCCGTCCGCATTAACGCCTTCCACAAGCTGAAGGATCGCGTTGTCCCAATTCGGATCGTCCGCGAGATTCCCAAGCAAAAGGTTGCGGATCGTCTGGGTCGTGCTGAATCGTTCGTCCGTCACATCCTGGGAAACATCCACCGCGGTCCCCGGGGCCGTGATCGCCCCTACTGCCTCCTGGCTCACTCGTGTTGATTTTTTGAAATTGGCCTCTGCACCCCGGACTACGTGCGTATCCAAAGTGATCGTATAGCTCACAAGGGAGTTCGAAAAACTCGACCAGGAATAGCTCAGATCGTCATTGCCGCGCTTTGAGACCGAGAAGCTGTCCCCGTCCGCGATCGCCGTCATCGCATTCGCCCTCTCCGCCGGATTTTTGATCGCGCTTAAAAGCTCCAGCATGGCCGCGCGGCTGACTTTTTCCGTGCGTGTAAAATTCGCAATCGTGATCTCCGCTCCCGCGGTCCCGACCGGGACATGGGTATCAAACGCAATGCTATAGCTCACGTTCGGATCGATCGTGCTCGACCACTGGTAGACCGGTTCTTTTCCGTCGGTCGTGGCCTTATAAACCGTAATCGACGGTTCCAGGGAGGCCTGTTCCGCAAGACTCAGTTGTGCCGGGTCCTGGATCAAACCATAAGAGCTGCTCTCTTTCGCAACCTCGGTACGAATAACCCTCTCGGTGACGGTCACCGAGAATTCTTTGCGGAAGCCGGCGTAATTCCCGTTCGCATCGGGTACTCCGACCGGCACGCGGGAGTTGATCGAAAGGCTATAGTTCTTATTGCGATCCGTTTTGCTGGACCACTGGTAGGTAGGATCGTCGTTGCCGACCTGGGACCGGGAGAACATTTCTCCGTCTGCGATCGCCGCTTCCAGCAGGGCATTCTGGGTACTATAGTTCTCTCCGAGTGTCACCAAAGCCGCCTGGAGATTCGCGATCTGCGGGTCATCGGGATTCGCGGCGATAAGATCAGCGATCTCCGCTTCGATCTCCTGCCTGCGATTCTGATAGGTGTTCGCGAGATCAAGAAGCTGTGTGGTCTGGAGCTCTGCGATCGGCACGCGCTCGATCTTCGAAAGATTCGATTGGTGCCAGCTGTCCCTCACCTGCATGGTGTAACTGACATCCGTATCGCTGATGCTTGTCCACTGGTATTGCGGGACCTCGTCCGTTCCCGCCTGCGACATCGAAAAGACATCGCCGTCCGCGAGGGAGGCAAGCGCGATCGCCCGCTTCACGGGATCCTGCATCCATTCGCCATTCGCGTCCGCTTTGATATGCTCTTCGACCTGGATCCTGGAGATCCGCATCGTGATATTGATTGTCGCTTCGGGTCCGTCCGGCGTATCGGAATTGACCGTGATCGAATAATTGCGGTCGGAGTTCACGGTGTCCGAGAAAGTATAGACAGGGTTCGCCGGATCTCCGTCCAGAGAGGATTCCCCGTCCGAGATCGTGCGATAGACAATGGCACCTTCTTTTGCCAGAGCCGTGGTGATATCTGTCTTGTCGCTTGCATCATGGATCAATTCCGTCTGCGATAGAACGAATTGGACATTCATGCGTTCGGTGGAAGTGACCGTGAGTTGCATCGTGCCGGCCACGATGTTCAGCACAAGCCCGTAATTCTTATTCTTGTTGGATTCGCTCGCCCACTGGTAGGACGGCTGATCATTTCCGGACTGAGACAGGAAAAAGATCCGTCCATCGGCGATCTGCGTCTGAAGCGTCGCGTACCGGCTATCGGTCGCGGCAAGCCTGCTTAACTCACGGGCCACCGTTTCCTTGCTCACGCGTTCGCTCCGGGCGAAGGTCGCTTCGCGCCAAGTCTCCTTGACCTGCAGACTGTAACTGATGTTTTGATCGTTGCGGCTCGTCCATTGATAGGTCAGGCCGGTCGCCTTATCATTTTCGCCCGCGTAAGACATCGTGAAGACATCGCCCTGGGCAAGCGCTTCCAGAGCATCCGCAAGTTTCGCCGCATTCGAAACCCATGCGCTGGTAAGGTGCTCGGCCACCTGGTTCTTACTGATCCGTTCCGTGACGTTCCACGTGGCCTCGATCCCGGTGTCCGTCGGGACACCCGTGCGGACTGCCATGCTGTAGCTCTTGTCAGGATTGGCGACGTCCGTGAACTGATAAACGGGATCCGTGCCGTCCAAGACGGATTCCCCGTCCGAGAGTGACCTGAAAACCACTGTCCCGAATTTGGCAAGAGCCGCTAACGCCTCGGCGCGATCGGACGGATCGACGATCAATTGCGCCTGTTTCATCGCCTGTTCGATGCTCTCCCGATAACTTCTCCCGAACGTGATCTCAGTCTTGAACCCGGCCTCAGGAGTCCCGACTTCTCCCACAGGCACTTTCGAATTGACCGACAAACTGTAGCCGAGATTACGGTTCGTAGCGCTGGACCACTGAAAGTTCGGATCATCATTCCCGGCCTGCGTCATGTAAAAAAGCGTTCCATCCGCATCCGCCAAAGCCGCCTCGAGACCCGCATAGCGGGAATCCCCCGTATCCCGGAGGTATGCGTAGCGTTCCTTCACTTCCGCAACGCTCACGCGGCGGGTACTGCTAAAGGTCGCCTCATGCCACGCGGCTTTCGTCAAGAGACTGTAATTCATGTTCGGGTTCGAACGGCTTGTCCACTGATACGTCACGTTGTCCTTGGCGCTGCCGTACGATCGGAAGAAAGCCTCACCGTCCGTCAGCGCCGCCAACGCGTCATTCCGTTTCGCGACGTCCCCGATCCACGGCCCCGCAGCGTCCGCTAAAATATGCTGCCGCACGGAATCCTTGCTGATTCTTTCCGAAATGTTCCAGGTAACTTCCGTCTTGGTCCCCGGATAAGTACCGTCCGCCTGGATCAATCCGGCGGGGACCCCGCTCTTGACCGCGAGGGAATAATTAATGTCGGCATTCGTGACATTTGAGAATTGATAAACGGGATCTACAAAATCAACGGCGGATTCCCCGTCCGTCAGTGCGCGATAGACCGTAACCCCCGGTTGTCCAAGGGCGGCGGCCGCGGCGGCGCGATAGTCAGGATCCCCAATGAGCGCCAATTTGCCCTGGGCTTCCGCCACGGTCACGCGCTCATTGTGGGTAAATGTCACTTCGGTCTTATAGCTCGGATAGATGCCGCTTGCGTTCGGAATGCCGATGCCGATCTTCGTGTTGAGCGACAGGCTGTAACTCAGGTTCCGGTTCGTCTCGCTTGACCATTGAAAAGAGGGATCGTCATTGCCCGACTGCGACATCGAGAACACCCGGCTGTCGATCAGCGCTATTTGAAGGTTGGCAAAGCGGGAATCGCCGGTGCCTTCAAGATAAGCGAACCGCTTCGCGACATCCTCGGCGCTGACGCGCGCGCTCCGTGTAAAGGAAGCTTCCTGCCAGTTCTCTTTCACGTTCAGCCCGTAATTGATGTTCGCGTTCGTCTTGCTTGTCCACTGGTATTGGCGTGTCGTGTCATTGGAACCGGCCTGGGACATCACGAACGAATCCCCGTCCAAAAGCGCCGCGTTGATATCCTCGATCTTCGCCTGGTAATTCGCCGTCAGGTCCGCCAGGGACTGTTGCAGCAACGCCACTTTTTCGGGATCCGCGCTTTGCGCGGCGATAAGCGCTTCGAGGTCCGCGCGGGCCGTCTCGTAATTCGCGGTCATGTAATCGCGGGCCGTCGCCACCTGGTCGCGACCGATCCGGAGTGAAATATTCCAATTCACTTCCACAACACCGTCCGGTGTTCCGGAATTCACCGCGAGGCTGTAGCTCTTGTCGGGATTCTTCACATCGGTGAACTGATAACTGAAATCGGTGAAATCCAGAACCGATTCCGTGTCCGTCAGCGACCGGAAGATCGCCGAACCGGCAGCGGCCGCCTGCGCTTCAAGCACCGCCTGAGCCTCGGTTCTGTCCGCGGTATCGCGGATGTACTTCAGTTTTGACTGCACATCCGCAACGCTTGCGCGTTCACTTCTTCCGAATGTCACTTCCGTACGGAAACCCGCCCCGGACGTTCCCGATTCTCCGACCGGGACTTTCGTATTCACGGAGAGTGAGTAATTCAGATTCTTGTTGGAAGCGCTCGACCATTGATAACTCGGGTCATCGACGCCGGTTTGCGTCATGGAAAAAAGAGCCCCCTTCGCGTCTGCGAGCGCGGCATTGATCCGGCCAAGCCGCGATGCCGTCTCGGCGGTCAAACGGGTAAGCGAGGCTTCCAGCGCTGACTTTTCATCTCCGGCGGGAAGCGCCGCGATCTTGGCTTCAAGCGCCGCTTTTTCGATATTGTAATTCGTCGTCAGCACATCGCGCTCCAATGCGACCTGCGCTTGGCTCACGCGCTTCGTACGGCTGAAACTGGCCGTATTGAGACGCGGGTTCTTCGCCAGGGCATAACTCACGTTCGGATCCTTTAAACTCGTCCATTGATAGCTCGGATCTTCGTTGCCGGCCTTGGAACGGGAATAGATCTCCGCGTCAAAAAGTGCTCCATAGGCTTCGCTCTGTTTCGTGGCGTCCACGATCAAGGGGATCAGCGTGAGCATTTCCTGGAGACTCGTGCGTTCGTTGTGCGCGAAAACCACCTCCGACGTGAATTGCGTGTAATTTCCGCTGGCATCCGGCATCCCGGACGGAACGTGAGCGTTCTCTGTCACCGAATAGCTGATCCCTGAATTATCTTTATTCGACCATTGGTAAACAGGGTCATCGTCCCCCGCCTGTGACTTGTAAAAGTCCCTGCCTGATTCAAGAGCCAGTAACGCTTCCGCTTTTTTTGCGGGATCCGCGATCGCGGCCACAAAAGCCGCGACATCGTTCTTGCTCACCCGGACCGAATGGGTAAAGATCATCTCTGACGTCGGCGGGAGAGGATCCGCTTCGGTCCCGTTAGGAACGTGCTGGTTGACCGAAAGGTTCCAGCTTTCATCGGCATTCAGAGGATTCGACCACTGGTAGGCTGGATCCTTGCCGTCCGTGGAAGCCTTGTAAAAGGCGCCCCCTGCCGTCTCCGTCACCGCGATCGAGGCCAACGCTTCGGCTTTCTTCCGAGGGTCTTCAATGCGGTTAGCTTGCGCTATGATCACCGCATAGCTCGTGCGCTCCGAGCGCGTAAATGAAATTTCGGTCCTGAACACCGTGTACTGCTGGGTCTGAGGATCCCTCAAGCCCACAGGGACTTTCGTGTTGATCCCGAAGCTATAATTTAAATTCACATTCGAATTGCTCGCCCACGAATACGAAGGATCCGCTCCCCAGGTTTCCTGCCGGCTGTAGATCATACCGTCCGCGATGCCGGCCTCCATGAGAGCGCGCTTCGCGTCATGGTCCGCCGTAAGCGTCGCAAGTCTTTCCGCAAAAAGAGCTCTCTGCTCCTCGGTCGTCGTGGGTTTTGCGGCCTCGAGCTCGATCTCCGCTCTCCGGGCCGCGAGATCCTGGTCCAAGATCGCGATCTGCGCCGTCACCGTCTCAAGACTCACCTGCGTTGAAACCACAAAAAGAGCTTCGGAATGCAGGTCCTTCACCGTGAGCGAATAACTGATGTTCGAGGCGCCCGGTTCATTTGCATCATAACGGTGCGTCCATTGATACTGGCGGTTCTTGTCGCTCGAGCCGGCCTGCGACAAAAAGACGGCATCGCCCTTGGCCATCGCCGCTTTGAACGCGGCGATCCGCGCGGGATCGGTTTCGTATTTCATAAGGTCCGCGAGAGCCGCGGCAGGATCCACGCGACGGGAGATCCCCCACGTGACTTCCGTCCCCGAATTGACCGGAGGGTCCCCGACCGGTACCAGCGTCCGGACCGTAAGGTTGTAGTTCGTATCCTGGTCCTGGGGATCCGTGAACTGATAAACCGGTTCCACACCGTCCGTCGCCATCACGCCGTCCGTCACAGAACGCGACACAGCAACTCCCGCAAGAGCCAATTTCGCTTTGGCTTCCGCAAGATTTGCCGCATCCTTGATCGAATCGGCCTGTTTTGAGACAAATTCAGCGCTCACACGATCGGTGGTCGTGATCGAAAGTTCGGTGCGGAAGGACGCGTACTGGTGCGTCTGCGGATCCTCGAGACCCACCGGAAAATTCTTGTCGACCGCAAGGTTAAACGTACGGTTTTTATCAGTCTCACTCGACCACTGATAATTCGGTCCCTGATCGCCCGTGCTTCGCGAAAAGATCTTCCCGTCCGCGATCGCGTCTTCGATCGCCTTTTTCCGGGAATCGCTTGCCGTAATGGTCCCCGCCGCGAACGCGGCCGTCAGTTCGGCAAGAACGGTCTCTCGGCTTACCTGCGTTGTCGCATTGACCGTCACCTGCTTGAACGTGTCACGGGCCTGCAAACTGAAGCTCGTGTTCGGATCGGCGGCATTCGACCACTGATACTGACCGCTATCCTTTGTCCCCGCCTGGGAAAGGTAATAAGACGAAGTGTTCGCAAATGCCGTCGCGAGATCAACGCCGTTATTGATGGTCTGGAAACCCTGCTTCGAAAGCCAATCTTCGACCGTCGCCCGGCTCACTCGCGTCGAGATGCTCCACGTCGCTTCACTGTGAAAAGATGCGTAGACACCATTCGCGTCAGGAATCCCGGACGGCAGACCGCTCCGGACCGCAATGCTGTAATTGATATCGGAATTCCCCGTATCCCCGAACTGATACACAGGGTCCACCCCATCCAGCGCGGAAGCGCCGTCTGTCACAGCCCGCGAAACCACCGTCCCTTGCTTTAAGAGCCGCGCACGGGCTTCTTCACGGTTCGAATCATCCGCGATAAGGCTCAACCGGTTCATCACCGCTTGAATGCTTGAGCGAACGCTGGTGGTGATACTGAGCTCGGTCTTGTGGTTGGGATAGGTACCGTCCGCCAAGGCATCGCCGTCAGGAACGAGCGTGTCGACACCCAAACTGTAACTGAGGTTCTTATCCCGCTCACTCGACCATTGATAGTTCGGCCCTCGGTCCCCCACCATCTTAAAAAAGGTCAGGCCGTCCGCGATCGCGTTCTCGATCTTTTGCTTACGGGAATCGTCCGCCGCGATCGTTCCGGCCGCGATGGCGGCTGCGAGTTCTGCCGCGACGGTCGCCGCACTCACCTGAGTCGTGACCGAAAGCGTCTTTTGCTGGAGGTCTTCCCGAACCTGCAGACTGTAGCTCTTGTTCGGATCCTGGAAACTCGTCCACTGATACTGTCCCGCTTCCGTCGCGCTCCCCTTGGATAAATAAAAGACCTCGGCATACTGGAGAGCTTCGGCGGGCGTTGTCCCTTGTGCGATAAGCGTGGTCGCCTGATCATTCAGCCACTGCTCGATCTCGCGCCGGTTCACGCGCTTCGAGATCCCGAACGTCGCCTCACGGCCCGTATAAGCCGGAGGATCGCCGACCGGAACGCCGCTGCGAAGCGAAACGGTATAGTTCGTGTCGGCATCGCGGGCATCCCCAAACTGATAAACCGCGTCCACGCCGTCGATCGCGGAGGCGCCGTCGCTTAAAGAACGGTAAATGGGCGTTGCGGCGCTGACTTTGCTCTTCGCTTCCGCGCGCTGTACGGGATCCTGAATGAGATCAAAATCTCTCAGGGCCTCTTCCATGCTGACGCGAACGTTGGTCGTAAAGGTGATGACCGGCGGAACTTGATACGCATCGCCCACCGGGAATTTTTCGTCAAGCGAAAAACTGTAGCTGATGTTCTCGCGGTCCTTATCCGTCCACTGGTAGGTCGCCCCACGGTCGCTCATGGACATATAGAAAGCATCGCCATGCGTGATCGCCGCTTCGATCGCCGTCCTCCGGGGATCCTTCGCGGGCAAACTCTTATATTGATCGGCGACCGACTCCTGGCTCACGCGCGTGCTGAAGCTGAAGAGAGCGCTGTGCCAGCCCGAAGCGGCATTGTCTTTCAACTGAAGTGAATACGTCGTATTCGGATTTGTTCCGACCGACCATTGCAAGACCGAATCGCCGGACCCGGAATGCACCCTATAAAAAGAGCTTCCAAGCGCGACCGCCGTGTTATAGGCCGCAAGCGCGGCGGCGCGGTCGGCCGGATTCACGATCCATTCGCCATTCGCATCCGCGTTCATATAGCCCAACGCGACGCTCCGCGAAACGCGGGTGTTCACACTGAGACTCGCCTCGGTCTTATAACTCGGATAAACACCGCTCGCATCCGGGATCCCGACGGGAGCGTGAGAATTCAGCGTCAACGTGAAGGAATTGTTCGGGTCCCCGAGCGCGGACCACTGATAACTCGCGTCCGGATCGCCCGCAGTCCCCTCCTGTTTGGTGAAATAAACGCAGTTGGGGCACGCCTCGAGCCGCGCGAGTTCATCGGCACGGATCGCGTCACTCGGGATCAGACCGATCTTTCCAACGACTTCCGAACGGCTTACGCGAACACTGCGGCTGAAGCTCACCTCGGTTCCGGTCGGTGAATTCTCCACTCCCACGGGCACCGAATTATTCACACTTATCATAAAGCTCACATTAGGATCGAGCGAACTCGTCCATTGGTAGACCGGGTCCCCCATTCCCGTGAGCGACATGCTGACCGAAGCGATCGGATCATTTTGGATGGCAGCAAGGGCCTCCGCTTTTTTCGCCGGATCCGCGATCTGATTTGCGATCGCAAGGGCCGCTTGACGACTCACTTTTTGCGTTTGAGTAAAAGTCATTTCGGGACCATCCGGAGCCTTTTCATTGATCCCGAGGTTGTAATTCTTGTTTCCGTCCCGTGAGCTCCAGGAATATCCGACAGAACTCGCGCGCGGCTGGGTAGACCCGGCCGGATAATAATAGTTCGATGTGGTCATGGAAAAGGTCGCGTACGGATTGATGCTGAGAGCTTCCTGCAGGGTTTCCGCCAGCGTCTTCCCGGAATCAAGAAGCGTCGACCCGGGAGGGACTAAAGTGTTCTCCGGATCCGCCAGCACCCTTTCAATATCGGCCTTCCGCATGCGCTCTTGCCGCTGGTAAGTCGCGATCGGGTACCCGTTCGGAACGCGGTCATCGATCATAAGAGAATGCGTCACATCCCCGTCCCGCGCCGTCACTTGATAGGCTTTGCTCGTGATCACGCGCGCGCGGTTCTGGAGCTTGGGAACATTAAAAGCGTCGTTGGAACCGGTCACAAGATAAAAAGGATTGTGCGCGAACTCCGGATCATTGAAAACGCTCATGAACATCTCGCGCTCGGCCGGAAGGATCGTTGTCTTCGGATCATCCATGACCGCCTGGATCTCCGCGCGCGTCGCGCGGACCGAGGAAGAATAAGTCACGCGCGGGCCGTCCGGATCATGACGGTTCACGCTCAAGGTCCGCGTCTCTTTACGGTCGCGCGAAGTCACTTGATAAGATTCCGAATCGATAAAACGATCCGTCACATTGAACGCCTCGCGAGAGGACGTCATATAAAGAATGCTCTTCAGACTCCAGTTCTTGTCGCCCTTCACATCCCCCAGAAGACTTTCCCCGACATGGATGCCGTTGACCGTGACCGTATCGTACGGGATCTTCACCTGCTCCACGTAGTTATAGAAAGATTCGCCCTTGATAGCGTCCCAGTTGGCGCTGCGAGTGATCTTCCCGTCGGCCGAGGTCAACTGATAAGATTCCCCTTCGTAAGGAGGGACATGACGCGCCTGGCGTTCCGCGGAATTCACCTCGAACGACACGCTCCAGGTCTGGGTCCGGTTCACATGTTCTTCCGCCCAGTTCGGGTTCTGCCGGAGTTCCGGGCTCAGCATGAGCTCCCAGATCGTATGCACACCGTCATAAGAGATCGTGTTGTGCGCGACGTCTTCGGTCTCGCTGAAATTGATCTCGCCCGTCTCACTGCCCCCGTCGACTTTAAAATTCTTATTGCGGGTCAGCGTCCCGTCCCCGTACACATCCAGCGAGAAACTGTGATCCAGCAATAACTGCTCGGTATCAAAACCGCCGGCGTAACTCCAGGATTCGAACATGTCTTTCTCGGAGGTCACGGCCAGACTCCCGGTCCCCAAAAGTTCCTGGCGAATGGCGGCCTCCGCGGCCGTTTGATCCCCGACATTGATCCTTCTTTGGTTCGTATACGTCAAAAGATCGGTCACCACGTCGCGGGAAACCGTGCGCGTAAGTTTCTCGTCGCGGGACGTGACCGAATAACTTTCGGAACGGAAGATGCGGTCTTCTTCCTCTTTATCAAAACCGAATTTCCAGGTGCGGGTGAAAGAGAATTCCTGGCCTCTGAAATTCTCGAGATCGGCGGCGCTCAAGTCCCCGAGCAGTGAAGCGGCAAGCGTTCCTTCATAGCCCATCTCCCAACCGACGCGCTTCTGGGATTCGCTGTAATTGACTTCGGAGGTTTCCACGCCGCGCACGAATTTGAAGGCCTTCGTTCGTGTGACAGAACCATCCCCGTTCACATCGTATTGGAACGTATGGCTCTGCCGATCCGTAAAAAGTCCGAGCCCGTAAGCTTCTTTATAACCATCCTTGCGGGTATAACTAAAGTCCGAAATGTCATCGTACTCAAAGACCTCGGTCCCCCATTCCTCGCGCACGGTGTCCCCGTCCAGATCATTCCCCAAAGCCACCGAGGCCTGTATCGAAAATTTGTCGTCACCGCCGGGAGCGGTGTCCTCGACGAAATCTTTTCCGAAATCATGCGTCACGCTCGTGTATTCATCGACCTGCTCGCTGCGGAAGACGCTTTGGAGCACTTTGTTGTCAAGGCTGTTCCCCGAAACCCAGTACCGCTTCGTGAAATCAAGGTCGGTCGTCCCCGGCAAGTAAGTGAATTCATCCAGCGCTGTGATCTCGCAGCCCGAGAAACCTTCCCCGCAAGCCGTCGTACCAGTCAGGTTCTTATAAGTCACGCTTCTTACAAGCTGAAAAACAGAATATTGCTGCTGGATGCTCGACAGAAAAACCGGGTCGCCTCCCGCGACAAGAGGACGGCGGAAATTCTCCGTGAAATCTACAAGGCCCATCCCCAGATAATCGTAACGGCCGAAAGCCGCTTCCGTCACATCGGGCTTGTTCTCCTCCTCCGTGAATTTCTTAGCTTCCGCGTGGCGCGGCAGATAATGAACACGGCTCTCAAGAGCGCCGAAAGAACCGGACTTTTCTGGAGCGCCGAGGACTCCGGGAATCATGGTCTCGGAAGCTGTCTTGATCTTCTCCATCAGATCCTTGAGCACCCGGATGTTCTGGTCACCGACGCTATAGGTCTCTACCAGCTTCAAAAGCCGGAAATCCTTCGTCTGAGTATCCGTTGAATAATAAGTATAAACGCTGTAACTCATGATCTTTTTGCCGTCGGGATTATAACGATAGGAACCGCTGACCCGGCTGTCGGTATCGTATCTCGTCACGTTCGCCAATGTGCCGTTCGCCCGCAGCTCAAGGGTCTGCGTCAGTTTCTTTGCGTCATACTGGTAAACCGTCACGTGACCGAACTCTCCGATGGTATAAAGAACATTCGGTGTTTCCTGCCACTCTTCTTTGTCCCGGGGCGCGTAAAAAACAACGGTCCCGTCCTCACGGATCGAGTAATCCAGGCCCGGATCATTGGGCTTCAGTTCAGGAACCGTAAATTGAGGGACATCCGTTTTGACACCGGTATCCACCCCGGTGCCGGGGATCGCATCAATCGCGGACTGGATCTGCCCTTGGGAGGCCTCAAGATCAACTCCCTTGCAGGCGGCCCCCATCGCGGAGCCGTAGTAACAATAGTTCTCGACCTCGCCCCGAAGATTGATCGACCGCTGGATCTCGTAAAATCCGGCCACCTGGGAATAAACGCTCCTGCGGCCGTCGTTGTAACGGACCGTCAAGTCCCCGGTCTTGGGATCCGCCGTCTGCGTGAATTCGGTCCCCAACGGATCCCCCACCCACACAAGCACCGGCCGGTTATCCTTCATCTGGTATTCCAGCATGATCCCGTTCTCGTAGATCACCCGGTAATTCGAGCAATTGGGGGTCGCTCCGTCGAGACAGATCGACACTTTTGCGAGTGTATCTTTTCCTTCAAAATTCACGTCCCGGAGTTCCCCGGTCACGGGGTCCACCACATGCGTGTAAGTCCTGAGTACTGTTCCATCGCGCTTGACAACGGAGAGGATCACACCGTCTTGAAAGAATGTCGTGACACCGTCCTTATCCGTCACCGAAGTCACAAAGTGACCGCTTTCTTCCTTAACCTCGAAACCCGTTTCGGTATCGATCGTCGAGATCAGCTGTTCGTCCTTATCCCACAGCCGCTTGATCCCGTCGCGTTCCTCTTCGATAAGACGCGCGAACGCGAAATCACCCGGATGATCTTTGTCAAACTCATAGACTTGTTTGAAGTAATTGCCGCTGGAGGTGATCGTGACCTTCTTCGCCGTGTCATCATAGGCATAACGGAGTTCATCGCCGGTATCCAGGTTCCTGTAGAGAAGGACCCGCGCCTGAGCGTCATACGTCTGCTCGTAATGGACTTTGTTCACCGAGTCATAACCTTGGACAGCGCTTAATTGGTCATCCGTCGTCCCGAGAATATCATCCGCCCCGAGCTTATAGGTCATCTGGCTCTCGAGAGCGCGTTCCGCGCCTTCTAAAGCATAGGTGGAAATTGTGACCTCCCAATCCAACCCATCCCCACGCTCCGCTTCAGGAAGCGAGAGTGCCCCGGCCGTTTCAGCGCTCTTCCAGGAATAAGTGATCCATTGATGCGCGAGGTCTTTTGCGGCCTCCTCTTCCGTCATGGCAAGCGTACCATCGGAGCGCAAAAGACGTCCGTCAGCATCCCTGCGCGCAACCTCCACATAGCCTTCCCAAGAAAGCATATGCCCGGCCGCATCAAACGTCTCGGCAAAAAGATTCCCGTTATAGATCCCGCCACTATATAGAAGACGGTCATCGGAAGTCCCCAGTGCTCCGTCCGCGCCAAGATGGACCGTGATCTCATTGATCACTCCGCCCGCCGTCCAATTCGTCGCAATAGATACCTGGGTTCCGGCATACGCGAAGGTCGTGATCGTCCCGTTCGTCAGATCTTCAATACTCAGAAGTTTTTGATCGACGCCTTTCGTGACACGAAGCGTCGTGTCGGTCCCTCCTAAAAGATAATCGTCCGCAGTCCCGAGAGCCCCGTCCCCGCCGAGATCCACAACACGCGTCCCCGTCGCGGAAGTGAGCACCACCTGATTCAGCGCAAGATCATAAGCGTAGTCCGTACGGGCGCCGTCTTTTTCAAGAACGGTTAAGCGACCTCCGCTATAAGTCTCCGCATAGTGGGCACCCCTGCGATCGAATTCGGCTTTCACAAGCTCCGCGGAGCCAAAAGGATCTTTGGCGTCCGTATACGTATACGTGTATTTGTTCCCATTCGATTGGGAAACGCGGATCTGACCCGGAACCTCATCATAGAAGTATTCCGCTAAAAGATTCCCGCTCCCGTCCTTCGCGCTGGTCGCTCGCCCCGTCGCGTCATAATACCAAGTGGTACCGGTCGCGGTTTCCGTCACCTGAGAAAGGACATCGTTCCCTTTTCCCCACCCGTCCGCGCCCGCCCGCCAGACCTCCACCAACCCGCCTAGCGAGATCGTTTTACTTCCATCCGCGTTATCCACCACCACCGCGTTCGGATCATTGAGCGGCGCGCTGCCCAGCCCCGCTATGGCCGGGACAAAAGCCGGTGTCGGCGCCGGGCTGTGATAGTTCAGATCGTTATTTCCATTCCCTCCCACCCCGGGGAATTGAGGAGCGCCGCCCCCACGATACTGCTCATCTTCGATTTTCTTCTGAAGACCGCCAACCGCATCCAACATCTCCTCGCACTGGATCGCCATACTTCCTCCGGAACGAAGCCTTTCTTCGGCGCACTCTTCATAAGTCCGGAACTTTGCTTGAAGCTGACGGATCAGTTCATCCACATTCGTATTTTCACCTCCGGGACGACGCCAACCCGGGCCACCGGTTCCGGACTGCGGACCGCGTGAGGGGCGGGTCGTTACGACATCGTCTTTCGTCAGCATAATGCCGTCCCCTTCTTCCGGACCATAGGTATACCATTTAGCCTCGATGTCCCCGGGACCCTGAAGAGAGTAGATCTTGTTGGCATCGTCATAAAAACCGGCGCGAAGCGTCTGACCGATCGTTCCGTCCGCATTCAACGCCGCAACCCGCACGGTGTGCGCCGGACCCCGGTCGATCATGATCACTTCGCCTTCGGTTTCATAACGATAAGTCATCTTAGGTGTCAGCGTGCCGTCCTGGGCCTCCTCCCATTCGCCCGTCATGCGGCCCTGGATATCGTAGGTGACGATCTTGAAAGTTTTCCCATCGGCGTTCGGCGTCCGGATCTTCTCCAGAACACTCGCATTCGCCTGAATATCATACCGGTAAAAATATTCGCGATCCTCATAACGCAGGACCACCGTCAGATGGCCCGGATCATTGGGATCTGTCACGATCGAAAGGTTTTCAATATCTGAAGCGACAACGCCGGAACGCAACTGGAGCGCGGCATTCGCTGAAGCAAAAGCAATCGAGGTTTCATATTCGGTAGCCGGAACGGTCACGGGGCCGAGGATCTCGGCATTGTAGATCGTGGTGGCCGTGCGGGAGAGGACATTCCCGTTATTATCTAGAACAATATTTCCTTGTTCTAAGAGACGGGGGGTTTTGGGATCTTTCCAATCGTAAAGGGCATAACGGAGGTTCGTGCTATCGTAGGCATAGACTCGACGGCTCGCGGGATCGTAGACGTAGCGATAGTCCGCGAGAGTTGCGGCGCCTGCTTCAGGCGGCCCGCGACTCCGCACAAGTGTCCCCCATTCATCGCTCGGAAATGACGAATAAACATCAAAGACCCTGCCGTCGCTGGGGTCCGTGACGACCCACTCTCCCTGAACCTTCTCAAGAAGGTTCTTGTAGGTAGGCGTGGTTCCGGCCAATGTGAACATCCCGGCTTCGAGGATATTCTGGGGACTATCGATCACTCCACTCGCCGCGTCCGGTGCCGCCCCTTCGATATAACTCATTTTGATAAAGGTATTTGACGTATAGTTCAGGACGGTCATAGCCTCAATACCGGTGGCCGGATCCACCGCGTAGACATACTCCAGATCGATTCCAGCATCGCGATAACGAAGCACGCGCCCGAAACCACCGTTCGCAAGACGCTCAAAAATGAGAAGCTGGGCCGGAGCCTGGGGAGAGGTGATCTTGTAGGTGGTTGCCGTAATGTCCATCCGGGAAAGAACCTGATCCCCCGTAGAGTCCATTTCTCCCACAGCGAGGAGATCGCCACGCGTGTTCCAGTCCGACAGCCCGTATTCCCAGAAATTAACGGTAGCAGAAGCAACTCCACCGGACCCGGAGCGGTCGATCACCGTCACGCGTCCGGCTTCGTCATCGTACCGGATCTCGATATCGACGGACGTCAGAGCCCCTTCGATCTTCTGATACCTCAAGAGACGGCTCTCACCCGCCGGCAATAGCTCATAGGTCTTTTCAATATAATAGGAAGGATCCGATGTCCGGTCATAGATCGTCACACGGTCTCCGCTGTAGCGGACCGAAACTGATTGGACATATTGATTCGTCGATTCGTCTAAAAGCCAATAACCGGTCTCGATCAGCTGATCCAGCTGGCCATCCGCAAGCGTCGTGAACTTCTGATAAGTGCTAAGCTGATCATTCTGCCCCACCGTGATGACGCGAACATAGGAGACATTCGTCATGTTCTCCGAACTTGTTTCATAAGAAAATTGGCGGGTCTCAAGCGCATAGCCGGTGACATTGCCTTTATCATCAAGCACCGCGCGCGTTTTGTCGCAGATCTCAAGGATCTTGTTGCTCGTATCATTATATTTGAAATAAGTGCCATCGGCGTAGGTGATGGTCACGATCCCCAATGCCTGATCCCTCGCGGTCGTAGCCCCCTCCGCCGTTTTCCCGGCCAACGGATTTTGGCCGGTTAAAAAAGAAGTGGAGATCTGGGGCGTCTGACCTTTCGGGATATCGCCGGAAAATGGATTTTGCTGTCCGGCTGTCGCGGGGCTGACTCCTTCGAGCGGATTTTCACCCGTCTGGTCCTGAAGATCCTGTTGCTGCTGCAGGTCCTGCATGAAGTGAATCTTGTCGGATTTTGGATCCGGGGCAGGAGCGGCGGGAGCGCCCGGCGCTGTGATGTTGGCAAAACCGAGCTGAACATCACTCTGCGTCACAAGAAAGGTAAAGATCACAAAGAGACTGACCGCCTTGATCCCCCACGGCTTGTTCTCGCTGTGATACGCGTTCATCATAGGTAACGCTTCCCTTCTCACTTCATTTTAAATTTTAAGACTATAAAAAAATAGACGCCAAGCGCAACCACACGTCCCTTGCCTTCTCACAAGTATGCGTTTTTCACTCATAAATTTTACTCTCGCGTTCCGTCTACTTCTAAAAGGAGTGTACCCGTGTTTAAGTCTATTGTCAAATTTTTGAATGCTATAAATTGCTATATATTGCAAAATTCGGGTTCCTGCGAGCTCAATGAACAAATACATCACTTGTAAGTTTCATTACAGGAAATGTCCAACCGAGCAAGGCAGACATTCAGATAAAATGCGATCACCACGCTATGCCGATTGCTTGAAAAGCCGCTCCACTGCGGCCTGCAATTGAATGTACTGCATAAGGAGAAAGCTTGTATTCACAATCCCATCGGGAAGCGCCTTCGGATCAAAGAGCCGTTCGAATGCCGCAAGGAGAGCCGTTGCAGAAGTCAAAGCTTGATCCCTCTTGCCAATATCGTTACGGACCATGAGAACATTCCGTATCGTCCGGCTATGGACGCGGGACGCGACACTCTCAAGGTCCGGAACACCTTCGTCCCCGTAAACCAGCCCACGCACCTGATTTTCTTCCAGAAAAGCGACGACAGATTTCTCATCCGCGGCAATACGCAGATTAACGCCTTTAAAACCGTCACCCGCCGCTTTTCTCCGGCGAAGAATTTCCTCGGTAAAAATTTCTTTGAATTTCAATTCAGCGCGCGCATCCGAACTCCGGAGCAGCAACATAAGCTGAATGCCATGATTCCTTGCCATGAGACCCGACAACACCTGAATCTCGGACCGAACAGAAGCTGTAATTTCCGGCAACACTTCAAAGATTCTCACAATCCGTACCGGCTCGGACAATGCAGCCGCAGAATTCGAAAGAACCGTTGCATACGCAATATCCCTCCGCGTTTCCTCCGCATAAAGTTCCGGCATCCCGAAGCGCAGGAATCTTTCAAGAATTTTCTCACCGAACTGCTGGATATCCCGGAATGAAAAGACGCCACGCATCACGTCCAACGCAACAACATGGTGGGCCACAACAGCTGTAGCAGCTCGTAATCCCGAGGCTTGATTTTCGCGTAATTCCGACCTCGTGAGCGTCAGGATTCTTTCCTTCGGCTCCGCCGCAAGAAGCTCCTTCAACTGCTCGCGGCGGGTCTTGAGTTCCTGAAGACGTATCGCTTCCGCCGGGGTCAACCTGCCGGATACGGGAAGAACGGACCCTAGAGTCCCTTGAATTTTTAAAAGATGCGTCTGTTTGCCACTAGTCCCAGCGAGGACATAACCGCCCCCAAGACCAAGAAGTGACCGAACCTCTCCCTCGAGGGCTTCGGCAAGCTTTACATCAAGTTCTCCATTCTTTACTTTCTCGATACCGATGATTTCATCTTTTCCATCCCTCGTGAGTTTTAAGAGATACGTTTGGTCGTCACCCGTCCCCGCGAGGACATAATCGCTTCCAAGATCAAGGAGTGACAAAACCCATCCCCCGAGGGCTTCGGCAAGCTTTACATTAAGTTCTCCATTCTTTACTTTCTCGATACCGATGATTTCATCTTTTCCATCCCTCGTGAGTTTTAAGAGATACGTTTGCCCATCAGTAGTCCCCGCGAGAACATAATCGCTTCCAAGATCAAGGAGTGACAAAACCCATCCCCCGAGGGCTTCGGCAAGCTTTACATCAAGTTCTCCATTCTTTACTTTCTCGATACCGGTGATTTCATCTTTTCCATCCCTCGTGAGTTTTAAGAGATACGTTCGTTTGTCACCAGTCCCAGCGAGGATATAACCGCCCCCAAGATCAAGAAGTGAGAAAACCCTTCCCCCGAGAGCTTCAGCAAGATTTCCATTCTCTACTTTCTCGATCCCAGAAATTTCACCTTTGTCATCCTTCTTCAGCTTTAAAAGATACGTTTGTTGGTTAGCCCCAGTCCCAGCGAGGACATAACCGCCCCCAAGATTAAGGAGTGACCAAACCATTCCCCCGAGAGCTTCGGCAAGTTTTCCTACTTCTATCACAACGATTTCACCTTTGTCATTCTTCGTCAGCTTTAAAAGATGCGTCTGTTTGTCAGCCCCAGTCCCAGCGAGGACATAACCGCCCCCAAGATCAAGGAGTGACAAAACTTCTCCCCCGAGAACTTCGGCAAGCGCCGAAACATGTGTAACACCCGTCGCCTCTTTCATCTGCGTTTTCCGCCCCACCACGACAGACACCTCTTTTTCCTTCTCCTCCAGTTCCGTGATCTCTTGCTCCAGCGCAAGAAGCTCCTTCAATTGGTCGCGGCGGATTTTGAGTTCCTGAAGGCGAAACTGTTGTTCCGAAGTCAGGACTCCGGGCGCTTCGCGTTCGATCTCCTGCGCGACAACGATGCCTTCCTTTCCGTAACTCAAGGACACGGTCCCGTTCTCAAGCCATTCGATGCCATTGATCCGTGACTTACCGTGACCAGCTGTCATATTCACCGCCCAAGATACCCATTTCGAGTCACCGGAAGCAATGGTCCACTTCTCCCCGTCAAAAACCTGCGCGACAACGATGCCTTCCTCTCCGTAACTCAAGGACACGGTCTCGTTCTCAAGCCACGCAACGCCTTCGATCCATGACCCGCCGTGACCGGTTTCCAAATTCGCTGCCCATGACGCCCATTTCGAGTCATCAGAAGCAATGGTCCATTTCTTTTCCTTTCCGTCAAAAACCTGCACGACAACTGTGCCGTCCCCTTCGTAACTCAAGGACACGGTTCCGTTCTCAAGCCACGCGATGCCATTGATCAATGACCCACCGTGACCGGTTTTCATATTCGCTACCCAAGACACCCATTTCGAGTCAAGAGGGACGATCCGAAAGCCTTTCACCGCCCCAACAGCTTCTTGTTTCACCGCCTCCAGTTCCATGATCTCACGCTCCAGCGCAAGAAGTTCCTTCAACTGCTCGCGGCGGGTCTTGAGTTCCTGAAGACGTATCGCTTCCGCCGGGGTCAACCTGCCGGATACGGGAAGAACGGACCCTAGAGTCCCTTGAATTTTTAAAAGATGCGTCTGTTTGCCACTAGTCCCAGCGAGGACATAACCGCCCCCAAGACCAAGAAGTGACCGAACCTCTCCCTCGAGGGCTTCGGCAAGCTTTACATCAAGTTCTCCATTCTTTACTTTCTCGATACCGATGATTTCATCTTTTCCATCCCTCGTGAGTTTTAAGAGATACGTTTGGTCGTCACCCGTCCCCGCGAGGACATAATCGCTTCCAAGATCAAGGAGTGACAAAACCCATCCCCCGAGGGCTTCGGCAAGCTTTACATTAAGTTCTCCATTCTTTACTTTCTCGATACCGATGATTTCATCTTTTCCATCCCTCGTGAGTTTTAAGAGATACGTTTGCCCATCAGTAGTCCCCGCGAGAACATAATCGCTTCCAAGATCAAGGAGTGACAAAACCCATCCCCCGAGGGCTTCGGCAAGCTTTACATCAAGTTCTCCATTCTTTACTTTCTCGATACCGGTGATTTCATCTTTTCCATCCCTCGTGAGTTTTAAGAGATACGTTTGGTTGTCAATGGTCCCCGCGAGGATATAATCGTTTCCAAGATTAAGGAGTGAATAAACCCATCCCTCGAGGGCTTCGGCAAGCTTTACATCAAGTTCTCCATTCTTTACTTTCTCGATACCGGTGATTTTATCTTTTCCATCCCTCGTGAGTTTTAAGAGATACGTTTGGTTATCACCGTTCGCCGTCCCCGCGAGAATATAATCGTTTCCAAGATTGAGGAGTGACCGAACACGCTTCTCGAGGTGTTGGGCAAGCGCCGAAACATAAGTAACGCCCGTCGCCTCTTTCATCCGCGTCGACCTGTTCCCTTCCGCCCCCACTGCTTTTTCCTTCGCCTCCAACGCAGCGATCTCTTTCTCCAAGGCTTCTAACTCAGCTTCGAGAGAAAATTGCGGCACGGTTGGATGGCTCTCAAGCGATAGGAGCTCTCGTTTGATCTCTTCTATTCGACTGACTACTTTATCGATGCTTTTTTGTTCGGGGCTTGTTGCCACATCAAACCCTGGGATCGTCTTCGATAACTCCAGCACCGCTTGGGCCGCTTCAAGCGCAGTTTCGCACTTCGTGAGTTCTTCTTTCAGGGCTTGGATCCTTTCCTGAACAGCGTCTTTCGGGTTCGCCGCATCTTGCTTCGCTGACGAAGATCGGACCTCTGAGCGCGTTGTGTTCGGAACGGGTACTGGGAGATCAGTTAAAACCGTACGGCCGCCACGAAGAGCACCGGGAACGGTTCGCATAGCGGCAATCAGCATGGAAAGGCGGTAACGAGAATGAACAAGTGTTAATTCCTTCGGGGTCATTTCGCGTATCGGAACCATGCGAAGAAATTGCTGGATCTGCGATGTCTCAAGCAGGGCGTTCCTGTAAAGCCGTTCGTCGCGTTTCTCAAGCGCGGTGATACGCGGCATCACTTCAGCGTAAGAAAACCCGGCCTCCCGAAGTTTGGCTTTCAATCCTTCCGCGTGAAAACCTCCGGCGATCACAACGCCAGCCTTTGCCCCACCCCGGCCAAAATGCTCCTTGATGTTCTCCAGGAATGGGCCTTCGCGTTTACGCGCGGTTTTATAGAAATCCAGAGCGGCCTTAAAGGTGCTTTGAATGGAACTCGCGGAAGAGATATCAGCGCCTGCAGCGTTTGAGATCGATGCGAGGTCGAAATCTTTTTCTTGGGAGACGATGTTCTCCCATTCCTTACCGCTAAGCGAAAGGTTCAGAAGCTTGTCAAGAAGAATCACATTCTGCGCGGTCGCAAGCAAAGACTTTTCTTCTTTGCTTCGGGCTAAAGCCGAAAAAAGAGAATCGGTAAGCTTGTCCATTTCCCCGGCAAGCAATCCGGCTTCAAGTTCTTCCTGAAAACTGCGATAGGCTGCTCGGACGGACCAGGCAGGATAATTCTTGAAGTCGAAACCTCTCGATGACGCATCTCGATAAAGAGCTTCCAGTTCGCGGCGCACGCCAAGACGGCTCTTTTCCTTTCCGCTAACCCTTGCGAGAACACCCGTATCAAAACCATGGCTTGCAAGCCATGCTTTTAATTTCTTTTCTTCAGCGCTGACCAAGACCGGATCCGACGCAGATTGGAGCATTTTGATCTGCGAATAGCGGACGAACATCGGATATTCGAACTGGTTCCTCGCATTTCCAAGATCAAGCGAAAGATGTCTTAAAGCTTTCGCTTTCAGGCTGTCGAGAAAAGCTTGCAGAGAAATTCTCTCTTCAAGATGCCCCTCATAGAGAGCAAAGAAAGAACGCAAATCGCGCGAGAAGATCCTGTCGGCGCGCGCCCGAAGACTCTGGAAGATCCTGGACATAAAGCGGCGGATGGCTACGGAATCTTTACTGACTGTTCTGAACTGGCGGAGGTTTTTGGCATACTCCTCAATGGATTCGATACCATCGGCCGTAATATCCCGGCGCCCTGCAATCTCTTGTTCCAAAAGAAACAGCTCGGCACCGGTCAGTTCACCGCGATCAAGCAGGAACGATCCGATCTCGCGACTTTTACCGGCTTCTTGGTAAAGATGATAAAGAGAAGGATCGAGACGACGGGTCGCGCCTTCAAGAAGCAGCGAGTGAATTCCATATACTTTATCAAAATGCCTCAGAAGACCCCGTATCCGGTACTGAGCCTCGCGGCTTGTGTGAGCGTCCTGAATGAATATAAGAAGGGGCTTGTCCGGATCACCCTGATGGCGATCTCCAAAAGTCCCGGAACTCTCGGGGGCCCAAAGATCGACCAAGCGAATGAGCGGTACCACAGAAAGCTCGAACGGGACACTCTGGGCCGAGACCGTGTTGGTCATCAAGAAGAACACGGCCACTAAAGACGCGACTGCCTTCACAAAAGCTTTGTTTTTTATCATCATATTTCCCTGGGTACAGTTTATAAAAAAACATTCTTTAAAAATTTTACGGGATAACTCTGAAAATATACCTCCTAAACCCTCAAACGAAAAATGCCCGATAAATCTCTATTTGTCAAGTTTTAGAAAGTCTGTTTTTTATATTTTATATAGCTTGGTATTATATATTGCTATATATTGCAAATAACATGCCCCGCCCCTACTCCCAACAAGCAAATGCAACACTTGGGAGAAAGGGGTATCCTAAGTGATTATGGGAAAACAACATGACCAACTCACCCTGCACGAAAGAGAGCAAATTTCGGTTCTTAAAGCTTCAGGAAAATCCTTAAGAGAGATCTTGCCCGATCGCTTGGGAGAAGTCATTCCGCTCCCGAGAGCTGAAACGAAACGCTACTCCGGCTTTCAAACGAAAAATCTATCTTCCGTCAAAAGCTCATCACATTGCTTTGCAACGGAAAATTGTTGCCGGGAAAAGGCCGCGGCTTAAAGATCAACTCGTATCCACAAAATTGATTGATTTTCAAAAAGAATGTGGCTATCTTATCGCCCATGACGCATTCCATGAAAGGCAAAGTGGCCCTGATCACCGGGGCTTCACGCGGGATCGGAAGGGCCATCGCCCTCCGCTTAGCCGACGATGGCGTAAATGTCGCGGTGAATTATCTTCAGAATGAAGAGTCTGCCAAAAAAACCGTTGAAGAGCTCCTCGCGAAAGGAGTCAAAGCCGCCGCATTCCAGGCGAATGTCGGGGACCTTGATGCGCACAAAGCTCTCTTCGAAGGTGTCCTTCAAACTTTTGGCACGCTGGATATCCTTGTTCATAACGCCGCGCTTGGCGCCTTCAAGCCCGTGCACCGGCTCAAGATGAACCAATGGGACCTTTCGATGAATATCAATGCCAAGGCATTCCTTGCTCTTGCGCAAAAAGCACTTCCGACCCTGGAAGCCAAGAAGGAAGGCATCATCATCGCCCTCTCAAGCCTTGGCGCGCACCACTTCATCCCCAATTATGGTGCCATCGGCATCTCCAAGGCCGCGATCGAAACCACAGTCCGCTATCTGGGAGTGGAATTGATGCCGAAAGGCATACGCGTTAATTGCGTTTCAGGTGGGTTGGTGGATACGGACGCCTTAAAGATGTTCCCATTCTTTGACGAGTTCAAGCAGGAAGTATTAAAAAGAACTCCGGGCGGCAGAATTGGAAAACCGGAAGATCTCGCGCGCGTCGTCGCATTCCTCTGCTCCCCCGAATCCTCCTGGATCGTCGGTCAAACGCTCATCGCCGACGGCGGCCTTTCTCTTATCTAAAATCCGCGCCGCCTCGTACATCCCAGAGGCGCACACGAGGCCGTTTCTCAAAATGTAATGTTTCTCCGGTCTTTATCTTTTGGAACAAGGTTTGTGGTATCAAAACCAACCTGCTTGGTCTGGGTCTCCCCGCTCGAACCGGTATGCCAATATCCCGCCATTCCGGAAGCACGAACGCAACCGGCGGACAGGCCAGAGATCAAGAGGCAAAAGAACATGGCCGCATAGCAAAAACTTAGGGCCCGTTCTCGCCTTATCCTTTCTCTGCTTCTCTGTCTCTTGGCGTCCCTGCCTCTCATCGCAACTCCCCCTTTCGACCCCGGATCATGACCAGGACCAGAAAAATCCCTGCGACAAAATAGGGGAAAAAATGACCCCCCTGGCGAAAGAGCGTCCGTTCCGCCACGAGCGGCAAGTCGAATGTCTTCTGCCCCATCACAAAAGTCTCTTCGCCTTTTGTGTCCTTGACGGTAGCAAACACCCGTCCTTGGTGAGAAATAAAAGTCGAAATGCCGGTGTTCGCCGCACGCACGACCGAAACGCCATTCTCGATCGCGCGAAAGATCGAAGCCTGAAGGTGCTGGAAGGGCGCGCCGGTCTTTCCGAACCAGGCATCATTCGTAATCACCACAAGGAATTTCGCGTCGCGGTCCGCCAAGTCCCGCGCGAGATCCATAAAGACATCCTCAAAGCAGATCAAAACCCCGAAGGGCCACTCCTCGCGCGCCCAACGAAAGATCACGGGTGCGGTCCCGGCGTTAAAATCGCTGATCCCGAGGGCGTCCGCGACGGGTTTTAGTCCTCCAAAAATTAATTTTAGCGGAACATATTCCCCGAACGGCACAAGCCGGAGTTTATCGTAACGTTGTACGGAGGTGCCGTCTTTATTGAGAAAATAAGCGCTGTTATAGGATTCTCTCTCGCTTTCCCATTCGAGCCCTCCGAACAAGAGCGGCGTCTGGACGTCCTTCGCAAGCCTGGAAATGCGTTCCGCCTGAAGGTCTCTGTTAAAATAACCCGGAAAAGCCGCCTCCGGCCAGATGATCAGGTCCGTCTGTTCAAGCGCCGCAAGCCGGGTCAATTTCTCATGGATCTCAAGGATCTTCTCCTTCGCCATGAGCTCCCACTTTACGGACTGAGGAATATTTCCCTGCACGACCGAAACGCGCAGATATTCTTTCGGATCCAAGGATCTTGCAAGCGTCCGTTTTCCATATCCCCAAAGACCCGCCAGCACACAAACGATGACCGCCACCAAACCCAGCGCCGTCCTCCAGTTCTTGCGCTCAAACCAGGCGTAAAGAAGGGACGCATTCACCAGCGCGATCAAGAATCCCAATCCATAAGCGCCGAGAACATTTGCGATCTGCACGAGAGTGACATAGGGAGATTGGGAGTAGGCGAGAAGATTCCATCCAAAACCAAATACCGGAATTTCGGAACGTAGAAATTCCATCAGCGTCCACGCGAGCGCGATCCATAGGACTTTGAAAATAACGGGCCTGGAGGATTTCATTCCAAGGTACGCGAGCCACGCGAATACCATGATGTAAGCCGACTCCATCAGCGCCACGACCAGCCAGCCCAGGGTCGATACGTGCGTAAGCCAATGAATGGAACCGAAGAAGAAAAAGATCCCCGAGATCAGCCCGAAGCCCAGAGCTTGTGAATTGTCCTGGGCATGGTGAAGGGAGGCAAGAAGCGGCACAAGAGCAAACCATGCCAGAAATCCCAAGCCCGCGGAAGGAAAAGACAGTGCGAGAAGAAGACCGGATACTGTCTGGTAAAGGTACGGGGTACGGAACACGGAATACGGAATACTTCGTTCTTCCGCACGCATCATGGCGCCTCAGAAACCGAACAAGAACACGAAAAAGACAGTGTTTCAAAAATCTTTGTTTCTTCGCCTCTGCGCATCTTTGTCTCTTTATTCGTTAACGCCACAACACTTCTTATACTTTTGGCCGCTGCCGCAGGGGCACGGCTCGTTCCGGCCGACCTTTTCATGGGTCCGTTTGATCGGAGCCGGAGCTTGATCATCCGGAGCTTCATTGCGCGGTGAAAAGGACGACGGGGCGGCTCCCATGCCTCGGGGCAACTTTGCAGAAGGCGCTCTTTTGCTTTCCGAAAATCCGGCCTCAGGGTGAAGGTACTGGGCGTGGGATTCTTCGATCGGATTGGCGGGTTTGACCTCATGGACCTGCTGAACCCTGAAAAGAAGTTCGATGGCCTCTTCTTTTATACTGTCCGTCATCTGATCGAACATGTCAAAGGCCTCACGCTTGTATTCCACAAGCGGATCGCGCTGTCCGTAAGCGCGCAGGCCGATCCCCTCTCGGAGATTGTCGAGTCCGTAAAGGTGTTCTTTCCACTTCGAGTCGATCACTTGAAGCAGTATGAAACGCACCAGATATTGCATGCGCTCCGGCCCGAATTCTTGTTCCCGGCGCTCTAATTGTTCCCGCACTTTTTCTTCCAGGGCTTCGAGCAAACCGTCCATATCATCCATATTCTTATCCACCACTTCACGAAAGCCGGCGCCGAACTTTTCGCTTAAGGCCGTGATCAATCCCTCGGGGTTCTTGTCCTCTTCGCGAATATCCGGATTGATATAGGTCAGAACCAGATTTTCCACCACATTCTCGACCATCTGGAGAACATGCTTTTTCAACTCTTCCGGGGAGCCTTTCAACACCAGATCGCGCTCGCCGTAGATCAGCTCGCGCTGACGGTTCATCACGTCATCATATTCGAGCAGGTGTTTACGGATCTCAAAATTATGCGCCTCCACACGTTTCTGCGCTGTCTCCATGGCCCGGCTCACAAGCGGGTGTTGGATCTCATCTCCCTCCTGCATCCCGAGACGCTGCATCATGGAAGAGATCCTGTCAGATCCAAAAAGCCGCATGAGCTCATCTTCCATGGCGATGAAGAACTTGGAAGAACCCGGATCCCCCTGGCGTCCGCAACGACCGCGCAACTGATTATCGATACGACGGGCCTCGTGCCGCTCGGTACCGATCACGGTAAGCCCGCCTTTCTCCGCAACCCCGGGCCCGAGCACGATATCGGTCCCGCGGCCGGCCATATTGGTCGCGATCGTCACAACAGCTGGCTGCCCGGCCTGCGCCACGATCTCGGCTTCTTTTTCATGATATTTAGCGTTTAAAACCACATGAGGCAGATTGATCTTCTGGAGCATACGGCTCAAGCGTTCGGACTTTTCGATCGAGATCGTCCCGACCAGGACTGGACGTCCTTTTTTGTGTTCTTCCACAACTTCACGCACCACCGCTTCGAATTTTTCTTTTTCGGTCCTGTAGATACAATCTGCCAAATCGATGCGGACACACGGACGGTTCGGCGGCATCACGACCACATCCAATTTGTAGATCTTGTCGAACTCTACCGCTTCCGTCGCGGCCGTACCGGTCATACCGCCGAGTTTTTTGTACATGCGGAAATAATTCTGGAACGTAACGGTCGCAAGCGTCTGATTTTCGCGACGGATCTCCACGCCCTCTTTGGCTTCAAGCGCCTGGTGCAACCCGTCTGAAAAACGACGCCCTGGCATCAGGCGGCCCGTAAATTCATCGACAATCAGGATCTCGTCGTCCTTGATCACATAGTCCACGTCTTTTTCGAAAAACTCCTTGGCGCGCAAGGCGGTCATAATGTGATGCCGTTCCGCGACCGTATCCGAGTCATGCATATTGTTCACACCCATGAGCTTCGCAGCCTTGGTCTCCCCTTGCTCGGTCATGCGGATCGTTTTCGCCTTTTCATCCGCGATGTAATCCACCGTTTTCTTGATCTCTTCGAGTTTGGCCTTCCAATCGGGATCGACCTCCTCCTTGACGATCCGGTGCCCCATGAGCGCGATCGCCGCACGGTGTGCTTTATAATATTTGTCCGTCGACTCTTCGGCAGGCCCGGAAATGATGAGCGGCGTGCGGGCCTCATCGATCAAGATCGAATCGACTTCGTCCACGATCGCATAATGGAGCGGCCGCTGGACGCGCATCTCGATGCTGGTGACCATGTTGTCGCGTAAATAATCAAAACCGAACTCGTTATTCGTCCCGTACGTGATGTCCGAAGCGTAGGCCTGCTGACGCTCTTCTTGCGGAATATCATGTTGGATGACACCGACCGTCATTCCGAGAAATTCATAGATCGGTCCCATCCAGTTCCGGTCACGGCGGGCCAGGTAGTCATTAACGGTCACCAGATGCACGCCTTTGCCCTCCAGCGCGTTCAGATAGACCGGAAGCGTGGCGACAAGCGTCTTTCCCTCGCCGGTGGACATTTCGGCGATCTTTCCCTTATGAAGAACGATGCCGCCGAGGATCTGCACGTCGAAGTGGCGCATTTTGGTCGTCCGCTTCGAAGCCTCGCGCACCACCGCGAAAGCTTCCGGCAAAATAGCGTCAAGCGTTGCCCCGCCCGCGAGCCGCTTCTTGAATTCGTCGGTCTTAGCGCGAAGTTCCCCGTCCGTAAGCTTCTGGACCGCAGGCTCGAAGGCGTTCACTTGCGCCACGATGGGCCAAAGCAGTTTCAAGGTGCGAAGGTTCTGTGTCCCGAAGATCTTTTTTAAAATATAGTTGAGCATATTTCCTTGTACGGCTTAGTTTTTAGCCACATTCTGTTTCAAATAAGCCTCGATAAATTCATCTAACTTGCCGTCCATGACCGCATCCCCGTTCGAAGTCTCAAAGTCCGTACGATGGTCCTTCACCATGGTGTAAGGGTGAAAAACGTAAGAGCGGATCTGAGAGCCCCATTCGATCTTTTTCTTAGGCCCGTATTGTGTCGCAAGCGCAGCTTCTTTTTCCTGGCGCAATCTTTCGTAAAGGCGCGCTTTCAAAACTTTCATCGCTACTTGCTTGTTTTGGGTTTGAGAACGCTCATTCTGGCATTGTGTTACGATCCCGGTCGCGAGATGCGTGATGCGGATCGCACTCGAAGTTTTGTTCACATGCTGTCCGCCCGCCCCTCCAGCCCGGAACGCGTCGACCCGAATATCATCGTCTTTAATCTCAATCTCCGGAATATCATCCACTTCCGCGATCACATCCATGGACGCAAAGGAAGTATGGCGGCGTTTATTGGCATCAAAAGGTGATATCCGCACGAGCCGGTGGACTCCCGATTCAGCTTTCAAATAACCATAGGCATAACCGCCCTGCACTATAAAGGTCGCGCTCTTAATCCCAGCCTCTTCCCCCTGCATCAGATCGACCATCTGTACCGTATAACCATGCTGTTCGGCCCAACGCGTATACATGCGATAAAGCATTTGCGCCCAATCGCAGGCCTCGGTCCCACCCGCACCGGAATTAATGCTCACGATTGCGTTATTGGGATCATACGGCCCCGATAAAAGCCGCTGGAATTCGAGAAGCTCTACTTCCCGGGCGAGTTTCGCAACTTCTTCCTGTAATTCCTTGAGAGATTCTGCCTGATTTTCGTCCACCATCCCGACAAGCTCCAGAAGTTCCCCGGAGGCTTGATGGGCCTTGTGCCAAGGGTCGACGACCTTTTTGAGGACTTTTAAGCGTTCTACCGTCGCCTGGGCGCTCTGCTGCCGGTCCCAAAAATCGACCGCGGTCATTTTTTCATTAATGTCAGAGATCTCACGCTCCCGGGCCTCCAGGTCAAAGATACCCCCTTATCTCTTGGAGCTTTTCCTTGAGATCCGTAATGCGGTCTTTGAGCGCAGCGATTTCTTCTTTCATGGTCCCAATACCTATCAATTTAAACGAAGTTGAAATTGGGGCCATCCCGACTACCATTCGAGTAATAAAATTCAGAGTCAGGATAGTCGGGGTAGTCTACTGAATGAGGTGGGGTTTTACAATCGTAAAAGCATGTTCGGCACAGGGCACAAGGAAAACCGTGCCTAAAATTTCTTGCCGTAGAAGCAACACCGCACGGCGTCAAATCATCGGATTGTGTTTGTGTTTTACCGTAGAAAGTTTCGCAGCCATCGCAAAGAATCCGACGAACAAAATCAGGCTTTTCGGATCAAAAGCATGGAACCCGAACACAATGAAATAAAGGATCAGACTCACGGTCACCGTCAACGCACAACTGGCAACCAACTTGTGCCTCTGGGGCTCTGTCATGGATCACCTCCCATTTACTGCCAAGGTGGAACCGCCCAACTTCCGGCATCCTTATCTACGGCATTATCCTAGACCTTTTGAAGGGGCAAAGCAACCATCATGGGAGGAGTATCGCGTATCGCGCACAGAGAGAAAACTCACGCCGCACCCCTTTCGCCGTACGCCGTTCGCAGTTATTCCAATGAGAAGAAATCTTTTTGTTTGGCGAAAGGAAGTTTGCCAAAGGACTTTTCAACAGACCGGAAGGAAATACGCTCTTTGCGGAAATTCTTGTCGATCCAGCGGAAAAGCTCGGTTTTCTTAAAACGGACACATTTACCAATCTTCACGTAGGGGATGAGCCCGAGACGCACCCATTGATAGACCGTCGAGGGTTTCACCTCGATCAATTCGCTGACCTGTTTCGCCGTCATGAGACGTTCCATGAACGCTCCGTTAAATTTGTTTGTTTTCCCTCTTCTTGAGAAGGTCGATCAGAAAAAGCGTCCCTTTCCCGATCAACCATATCGCAAGAAGCAGGACGATCAGTCCGATGGCCAAACGAAGGAATACGCCGAACACCAGCAAAAGCGGCAAAAGAAGGATCCCAATCCCGGAAAGGACCAATGCCATGACAAGCACCAATAACCCGACTAATAATTCTCTCATAGATACCTCCCAGGATTGAATCCGGAAACACCCCCACGTCTTTTATTATAAGCTTTCTTCCTTCCCTAAAACACATTTTTCGTTATAATCGAGCTCGTTTTCCTACATCTTCACGGCGGTCGTAGCTCAGTTGGTTAGAGCATCAGATTGTGGATCTGAGGGTCGCGGGTTCAAATCCCGTCGACCGCCCCAAAATAGCCTGGTCCATACCGGACCTGGGGGTAACAGTTCGTACCGGAGACATAGGTTACACTATCTCCGGTACGAACGGGTACTCTAAAGGTTCCAAGTTTTTGCTATCCTCATCAAAATATCCTAGATCGTAATCC
>Ga0074199_1000503_pt1 | contig 58506 bp, 42 predicted proteins | sample EPASupsiteSAE347_FD_64528 | JGI IMG/M metagenome (GOLD analysis project Ga0074199, IMG submission 64528) | Bioremediated contaminated groundwater from EPA Superfund site, New Mexico - Sample SAE3-47 | ecosystem: Environmental > Aquatic > Deep subsurface > Groundwater > Contaminated ... | reverse complement strand
AGGCTTCCCCCTACCCATTACCGATGAATTCCGGGCAGGTAGGGCGAACCGTCCCTGGTGAGCCGCGAAAATGACGCAGCCCTGCAAGGGGGCTGCAGGCTGTGGACTGTAGCCGGAGGGGTTCGCTTGCCATTCTGAATTCTGACTCCTGAATTCTGTCTACCTCGCTGAGTAGTTAATATGCAACTGGAAGAACTCAAGCAAAAGTTGGCTCAGTCCAGCCAGCCGGCCAGCCGGCGCTTTCACGCGCTGATGGCCCGCCGGGTAAAAACCATTCTTATGGTATCAACCCAGTACGAGGCATTCAGCCTGTCCTGGGACGGAAGCCTGACCGAGGACATTTATGGGGCTTATTCCCTCCTGCATCTGCAGAACGTGCCGCAAATCACCACGGTCATGTCCGGCCAGGAAGCCCTGGAAGCGCTCAAGCACGAAAAGTACGACCTCGTATTGGTGTCCTCCAACCTGGCGGACATGACGATTTCCGAATTCGGCCAGGCCGTGAAGACCGCTGTGCCGGGTCTGCCGGTGGTCGTGTTGATTTTCGCCCTCGGCGGCCTCCCGTCCGTACCTATCGCCGCCTATACCGGCGTGGACTACATTTTTTCCTGGCAGGGCAATGCCAAGGTTTTGCTCTCCATCATCAAATTGGTCGAAGACGCCCTCAACATTGACCGGGATATCCAAATCTGCCGCATTGGCGTGATCATGGTAATCGAGGATTCCGTCAAGCAGTATTCCTTTTTTCTTCCCCACCTCTATGCCCTGCTCATGAAGCAGACTTTCGCCCGGGTACCCTACGGCATTGACGAGAACGAGCGCCAGCTTCACACCCGCACGCGCCCCAAGGTCGTGCTGGCACGGACCTTCGCGGAAGCCGAAGCGCTCGTGGAGCGCTACAAGCCTTTTCTGCATGGCGTGATTTCCGATCTCCAGGTGGCCGTGGAAGGCAAAAAAGGCCAGGAGACCGGCGCAACCTTTCTGCGCCGCCTGCTGGATACGATCCCCGGCCTGCCAATCTTGCTCATGTCGGCCGACGAGACGGCGGCGGCTGTGGCGCGCTCGTTGGGGATTGAATTCGTGGATAAAAATTCGCCGCGGTGCGTCCGGCAACTGGAAGATTTCTGCATGGGTAACCTGGGGTTCGGCGACTTCGTTTTCCGCGACCGCCATGGCCGCGAAATCCTGCGTGCCCGCAACCTGCGCGCGTTCGAAGACGCCCTTCAAACGCTACCGGAAGAGTCCTTGGAATTTCACAGCCGGCGCAATCAATTTTCGCATTGGCTGTTGGCCCAGGGCGAGGCCGGGCTGGCGGAACTTATCCGTCCCTTGCAGGCCTCGGACTTCAAGTCGTTAGCCGAAATGCGCGAATTCATATACACGGCCATCCGCCTGGCCAGGCGAGAAAAACATCGGGGGATCATCGCTGATTTCCGCGCCGACGATTTCGAGCCTGAATACGCCTTTTTAATGACGGGGCGCGGAAGTCTGGGCGGTAAGGCCCGCGGCCTGGCCTTCATGTTTAACCTGTTTTCCCGTAATTTTCCTGACGGCCGCCTGGGCGGCATGGAGATCAAGTTTCCCCACACGCTCTGCATCACGACCGATGCGTTCGACGAGTTCATGACCATCAACGAACTGGAAGCTTTCGCCGGAGAGTGCCAGAGCGACGCGTTGTTACGCAAGCGCTTTCTGGATGCCCATTTACCCGAGACCCTGTTGCGGCAACTGCGCGCCTACATCGAGCGCGTCCAGGTTCCGCTGGCTGTGCGTTCTTCCAGTCACATGGAAGATTCCTCCAACCAGCCGTTTGCCGGCCTGTACCAGACCTGCATGCTCCCCAACCACTCCCCGGATGCCGCGATCCGCCTGGACTATCTCTGCCAAGCCATCAAACTGGTCTATGCCTCCATCTTTAAGACTTCCGTCAAACGTTACTTCCAGACGCTCAAGCTCAACACGGAAGAGGAAAAGATGGCGGTCATCGTCCAGGAATTGGTAGGGCGGCATTATGGCAACCTGTTTTATCCCACGATTTCCGGGGTCGCCCAGTCGTTCAATTACTATCCGTTCGCACGCATGGAGCCCGAGGATGGCGTCGTCTCCGTGGCCCTGGGCTTCGGCAAAATGGTCGTGGAGGGCGGCGAGACGCTGCGGTTCTGTCCGCGCTACCCCACCATCCTGCCGCAGGCCGCCACAACCCAGGAGATGCTCCAGGTTTCCCAGAAGCAGTTTTATGCCCTGAGCTTGGACGGCGAACCCCTGAATTTTGCCTTCGGCAAGGGATCGGACTTGCACCTTTTCGATCTCAATCGGGCGGAACAGGATCAAACCCTGCACGCGATCGCCAGCGTCATTTCGCAGGAAGACGACTGCCTCGTGGACGATCTCGGCGTGGCCGGCCGGCGGGTCGTGACCTTTGCGCCGATCCTCAAGGGCAACAGCTTCCCCCTGTGCGATATTCTTAACGACCTGCTCAAGATCGGCAAGGCCAGCATCGGCTCCGACGTGGAAATCGAATTCGCGGTCAACATGGACTTTCTTCCCGGCACGCAACCGGAATTTTATCTCCTGCAAATCCGGCCGATGGTCACATCCCGGGAACGCCTCGCGCTGAAAATCGAGTCCCAGCATCTGGACCAGGCCCTGTGCGCCTCCCGTAAAATCATGGGTAACGGCCTGGTGGAAGATGTGTTCGATATTATTTATTGTCATCCGGACCGGTTCGATTTTGCCCGGACACGCCAGGCGGCCGCGATCATCGGGCGGCTGAACCAGACCCTGCTGAACGAGCATCGCCGCTACGTCCTGATCGGTCCCGGACGCTGGGGCACCCGTGTGCCGACGCTCGGCGTTCCGGTCAACTGGCAGCAGGTGGCCGGTGCGGCGGTCATCATTGAAACGGCGTCCCAGAGCAAGCGTATTGATCTTTCCCAAGGGGCGCATTTCTTCCATAATCTGGCTGCCACGGGTATCGGGTATTTTTCGATCATCCAGACCGATGCGGAAAATTTTGTGCGCTGGGACCGTCTGGAACAAATGCCCATCGCCTTCGAGGAAGACGGCGTGCGGCATGTCCGCGGTCTCCAGCCGATGACGGTGTTTATGGATGCCCTGAACCACCAGGGCGTGATTACACCCTCGGAAGGAATCGTGCGGATGGAGTGAATCCAGTCAGTGATCAGTGATCAGTCATCAGTGATTAGTGATCGGAATAGAATATGCATGGCTTAAAACGAGGCGTTGGAATATGATATACACACGTTATAATTTTCGCGTCCTTTAGCGTGTTTAGCGGGCACATTACACATGCAACCAACACCCCATAACAGCAAATCAGGCCGGCGGCTGAAAGTTTGCCTGGCGCAGATCCATGTTCTGCCCGGCCAGCCGGCGGCCAATACGGAAACAATGCTTAAGGCCATCGCCGCCGCCCGGACTCAGTCCGCGGAACTGATCGCATTCCCGGAAATGGCCATCCCGGGCTACCTGCTGGGCGACGCCTGGGAACGGGACGCCTTTTTACGCGAGTGCGAGGCCTGCGGCCATCGGATTCGCGAGGCATCCAAGGGACTTGTGGTCGTATTCGGCAACGTCGGACTCGATTGGCAGCGCCGCAACGAGGATGGGCGGGTGCGCAAATACAATGCCCTTTTTGTGGTGGAAAACGGACATTTTATCGGCCCGCGCGGCGGCACCTATGACTTTGTCGTCAAGACACTCCTGCCCAATTACCGGGAGTTCGACGACAGCCGTTACTTTTACGATCTGCGCCGATTGGCCGCCGAAGAGGGCCAATCGCTGGAGCAGGCCCTGGCACCCGTGGTCACTAAGCACCTGGCGCTGGGGTGCATCCTGTGTGAGGACGCCTGGGCCACGGATTACGGCATTTCGCCGCTGGACCTGCTGGAGCGGCAGGGCGTGGACCTGTTCGTTAATTGCAGTTGTTCGCCCTTTACGCTGGACAAAAATGCCAAGCGCCAGCAGGTATTCGCCGCGCACGCGGAACGACTGAAAAAGCCGTTGCTTTACGTCAATAACGTGGGCATCCAGAACAACGGCAAAACAGTCTACACCTTTGACGGCGCTTCCTGCATTTACGATGCCCACGCTCATCAGATTAACCTCCCCGCACGGTTTGAAGCCGGCCTCCTGCAGGCCGATATTCCGCTTGCCCCACCTGAATTCGGGACACCCATTGACACGCGCGAAGATGGTGTCGCCGATATTTATCAGGCCCTGGTGTTCGGCATTCGGGAATTCATGCAGATGCTCGGAGTACCGCGGGTGGTGGTGGGAATTTCCGGCGGGATTGATTCGGCCGTGACGGCCGCCCTTTATAGCCGGATTCTGAACCGCGAGAATATCCTGCTCGTGAACCTGCCCAGCCGGTTCAACTCGCCGACCACCGTCAACCTGGCGCGCGCCCTGGCCGCCAACCTGGGTTGTTATTACGCCGAGGCGCCGATCGAGGATAGCGTCCGCCTGACGACTGCCCAGGTTAACGGACTGACGATTGCCAGCGTGGACGGCAGTCTGCGCGCCCAACTCGCGCTGAACGACTTCATGGTCGAAAACGTACAGGCTCGCGACCGTTCGTCGCGGCTACTGGCCGCGCTGGCCGCGGCCTTCGGCGGCGTCTTCACCTGCAACGCCAACAAGGCGGAAGCGACGGTCGGCTACACCACGCTCTACGGCGACCTGGCCGGCTACCTGGCCGCGCTGGCGGATTTATGGAAAGGCGAAGTGTATGCCCTGGGCCGCTACTTGAACGCAGCCGTATTCCAGCGGGAGGTAATCCCGGCGGGATGTTTCGACCTGACGCCCTCGGCCGAACTGGGCCCGGCACAGGCCGTGGATCAGGGCTTGGGCGATCCGTTGATCTATCCCTATCACGACCGCCTGTTTGCCAGTTGGGTGGAAGCGTGGCAGCGCACGACACCCGAAGAGATCATGGAATGGTATCTGGCCGGCACACTGGAGAAGCAAATCGGTTACGCGGGCAAGATTGCGGATATCTTTCCCTCGGCGCGGGAATTTATTGCCGATCTTGAGCGCTGGTGGCGGCAATACAATGGGATGGGCGTGGCCAAGCGCATCCAAGCCCCGCCGGTGCTGGCCATCAAGCGGCGGGCCTTTGGCTTCGATCATCGCGAAGCCCAGATGGGCGTCTGGTTCAGCAGGCGGTACTTGGAATTGAAGAAACAGGCGCTGGCACGTTAGAGCACCTTTTCAAGCAAGGCCGGCAGGTCTTTCATTGCGGCCACGCGCCAATCGGCTTTGGATATGGACTCGTCGCCATTCACAAGAATCGTCCGGCATCCCGCGCGCCGCCCCGCCTCAATGTCCGTTTCCGCGTCGCCGACCATCCAGGATGCCGCGAGATCAAGGCCATGCTTGGCCGCCATGGCCGTCAGCATGCCCGGAGAGGGTTTGCGGCAGTCGCACTCTCCCGCATCGTGGGGGCAATATTGCACATCCAAGAGAGCAAGGGCATAGCTTTTCCACAGCAGGTCCCGCAGTTTCCTGTGCATGGCCTCGACATCCTCCGCGCTCACATGCCCCAGAGCCACGCCCCGCTGGTTGGTGACAATCACCGCCTGGTATCCGCGCGCACGCGCGATGCGCAAGGCCTCCACAAACTCCGGCAAAAGATGAAAATCCTCCCAGCGCGTCACATAACGGTCCGCACCTGCGCCCGGCGACGCGTTCACGATTCCATCACGGTCAAAAAAAACACAACGGGTATTCTGATGCATGGGAATTTTCATCCGGGGTAGCCGCGCCCGTGAGGGCGTGGATTTCTCCGGCGGCCACGGGCTCACGCCCGCAGCTACATGGAACATTCACCGAAGGCTTAATTTAGATCTTATTTCCTTTTCAGAACAGTCATAAAATGAATAATAGTGCAATTCCTGCGGCATGGCAACATCGCTGGAGAATGGAAAATGGTTGATGGTTGATGGAAAACGGGAAAATGGAGAACGGTTGATGGAAAACGATTGCCCGAAGCACGCCGGGAGCTTTTTATTAGGCTTAATTCTCTGGTTGACATTGACCGGCATGGCCGCCGCCAATCGCGAAAAATCATTCGATCTCTTCGCTTTTCGCAACGACGCCAAGGCCTCACAAACTTGGAAAGCCTGTAATGGGTCGCCGGAGGCCGTCTATGAGCCGGCAATGCCCGCAGGCGTTCGATTTCCCGGCCTGTTTGCAGCAAACACCGACCGCGTGTATTGGGATCGCGCCGTATCCCTCGACCTGCGCGGCTATGATCTCCTCGAACTGGATCTCACCTGCCTTCAGCCGGAGACAATTCGAACTTTTGCCCTGTATCTTAAAAGCGGTGACGGCTGGTATCTCTGGTCCACGCCATTAAATAACTCCGGCCGGCAGAAATTGTTTTTTCCCATCAAGGACGCCGCCGTGGAGGGCAAGCCTGACGGATGGGACGCCATCAGCATCGTGCGTATCAGTCTGACACGCGGTCTGTCCCCCGCAGCCTTGGCGCAGGGGGGGCAAGCCGCCTCAGTCCTGGCACATGGCCTGCGCGCCCGCACCTGCGACCTGGTGATTGTGCAAGGCACGCTTTCGATGGCCAACGCCGATGAACGCACGTATGCCCGCAATAGGGCTAAACGCATCAGCCGCTGGCTCCAGAATCAGGACATTGCCCATAGCGTTGTGGATGACGAGGCCGTGGTGGCCGGTCGGCTGAAATCGGCGCAGGTGGCCATTTTGCCTTATAATTCACTGCCGCCGGACAAAGAACTGCGCGCACTGGAATCCTTTATAAAATGGGGTGGCAAGCTGATGGTGTTTTATTCGGCCGAGCCCAAATTGGCCGAGCTGATGGGTTTTAAGCTCGGTAGTTACCAGACGGCCAAGGTTGCCGGTCAATGGAGCAGTTTTGCTTTTAACAAGTATGCTCCGCCACTTGTGCCGGAGGTGGTGTATCAGGATTCATCCAATATATTGCCGGCCTATCCGGCAGACGACGATGCCCGGATTATCGCCACCTGGCAAAATAGCGCCGGGAAAGATTTGGCCGATCCAGCCTGGGTGCAGTCGCCCCATGGTTTGTGGATGTCCCATGTGCTCTTGGACAGCGACAACGTCAATAAACAACGCATGCTGTTAGCCCTGTTGGGTGCTTATATTCCCTCGCTCTGGGAACAGGCTGCCATGCGCGCAATGACCCGTGCAGGAAAAGTGGGGCCGTTTATAAATTTGAACAATGCCGTGACCGGCATCACCCGGATGGCAAGGGGTACATCCATAGAGGAATCGGTGGATGCCCTGCTGGCGGGGTGCGGCCAGGACTATAAAATCATGTCCGCCGCCCTGGCAAAACGGAAATACCCGGAGGTCGTGGCAACCGGACAACGCCTCCAAACCAAATTGATGGAAGCGTTCGCCCGTGTCCAGCGTCCCAAAAACCCGGAATTCCGCGGCGTCTGGGACCATACCGGGATGGGCCTCTATCCGGGAAACTGGCCCAAAACCACCCGGATCCTGGCAGACGCCGGCATGCATGCCGTTTTCGTCAACGTTCTTTGGGCAGGTCTGGCGCATTACGATAGCCAGGTTGTGCCGCAGTCGGAAGTCGTCAGCCGCTACGGCGACCAGTTGAAACAATGCGTGGCCGCCGCGCACGCAAACGGCTTGGAAGTCCACGTCTGGAAAGTCTGTTGGAACCTGGGCAACGCGCCGGAATCTTTCGTGGCCGCCATGCGGAAGGCGGGGCGCTTGCAAGTCACCGACACCGGCAAGGAACTGGAATGGCTCTGTCCCTCCCACCCCGACAACGTGGCCTTGGAACTGAAAGCCGTCAGCGAGGTGCTTAATCGCTATCCGGTGGACGGCATCCATTTGGATTACGTGCGTTATCCTGGTGATAACGCCTGCTTTTGCACCGGTTGTCGCCGGCGTTTCGGCCAGCGGCTGGGTGAGGAAATCAGGGGCTGGCCCAGAAGCGCGTATAGCGGCAATCTGTCTGGAAAATACGATGCCTGGCGCAGCGAGCAGATTACGGTATTTGTCCGCGCCGTACACGACTTGGTTAAAAAGGCCGGCGTCCCGACCTTCCCGACCTCTCGGAGAGTCGGGATCGGGATATCGGCCGCAGTCTATCCGGAATATCCCGGCTGTATCAACAGCATCGGCCAGGACTGGGGCCGCTGGCTGAAAGAAGACCTGGTGGATTTTGTCTGCCCCATGGATTACACGGTCAACAACGGCGCGTTTAAGAACCTGGTCCGGCGGCAGTTGGCGCTTGCCAACGCCGGCGGGCGCGTATTTCCCGGCCTGGGTGTCACTGCCATGGAAAGCCAGTTATCGCCCGACCAAGTCATCGAGCAGATCGCTCAGACGCGCGCGGCCGGCGCGGGCGGATTTGTGCTGTTCGACCTTAACCGCACGCTGGAGAAGGATGTACTACCCATATTGAGTTTTGGTATAACCCGGACTGAACGGTAACCTTATTAAGGAGGAGAAATGTTATGACCAGTCGTGAACGTATAGAGGCCGCATTGGCTCACCGCGAGGCGGACCGCATTCCGGTGGATCTGGGTGCCTCTGAATCATCGGGTATTCACGGGATAGCTTATAACCGCCTGAAGGGGTTCATGGAACTTAATAACGGCAAGACACAAATCTATGATCTCTCGCAAATGATTGCCAAGGTTGAATCCTCAGTGCTGGATAAAGTCGGCGCAGATGTTGTGCCTTTACTTATTGAACCGCGCGCTTGGAAACCGTGGCGCCTTCAAGATGGCTCCCTATGCGAAGTTCCGAATAAACTCAATTTGCGTCAGGCCGCCGGTGGTGACCTGGAAATGATTACGGATGATGGAACAGTCGCGGCAGTATGTCCTTCCGGATCATATTATTTCGATGCATGTTGCCATCCGTTGGCCGATGCGGTTTCGCCGGCGGATATTGAAAAGGGCTTAAAGCATCTTCAGAGTTTTGATTGGCCGTCGTTCTGCGACGAAGATTATAAAGACCTTCGGCAAAAGGCCCGCGAGCTTTATGAAAAAACCAACCGGGCCATAGTCGGCAACTTATGGGTGCATGTTTTTGCCGCCGGCCAGTCATTGCGGGGTTTTGAAAATTTCATGATGGATTTGCTGGCCGACAAACCGCTGGCCCATGCTTTGATGGGACGGCTGGTTGATTGTTACGAGGAGCGCGTGCGCCGTTACGTGGAGGCGGTTGGCGAATATTGCACCGTCATTCAGGTAAACGACGATCTGGGGACCCAGAATGGACTGCAAATTGCGCCGGAAACTTATCGTGAAATGATAAAACCTTATCATGCCCGTTTATGGGGCCTGATTAAAAAGCTCAGCGGCAAGCCGCTGCTGTTGCATTCATGCGGCTCTATTTACGAGCTTATCCCTGATTTGATTGAGATCGGTATAGACGCCATTAATCCCGTCCAGGTGCGGGCCGCAAACATGGACAGCAAAAAACTGAAACGCGCGTTTGGCAAAGACCTGACCTTCTGGGGCGGCGGGTGCGACACTCAACAAGTTCTTGGCAACGGAACATTGGAGGACATCAAAAAGGAAGTGCGCCGGCGGTGCGCGGATCTTGCTTCGGGCGGCGGGTTTGTCTTCTGCCAGGTGCATAACATCCAGCCGAACGTCCCGCCGGAAAATATTGCGGCAATGTATGACGCGATCCCGGGGTAACCGTTTGCACTTCACATTTATTTATTTTGACTGATGCCGACAGTTCCACTATGCTGATATCTTGAAAGACTGTAATATTATCTCAACCCCGGGAATATGGTCATGACCATGAAATCGCCAGGCAAAAGCAAATACAAACGGGTCCTTTTAAAACTCAGCGGCGAGGCCATGCGGAACAAGCAAACCCGCCTGAGTATTGACCCGGACATGGTGCGGACCGTCGCCGCCCGAATCAAGACGGCACGGACCATGGGCGCCCAGATCGCAGTGGTTATCGGCGGCGGCAACATTTTCCGGGGCGGAAGCGGACAGGCCCACGGAATCGATCGCAACACGGGCGATTACATGGGCATGCTGGCCACGGTGATTAACGCCCTGGCTCTCCAGGATGCCCTGGAAAAAATAGGCGTAGAGACGCGCGTGCAAACGGCCATCGAAATAAAACAAATTGCCGAGCCGTTCATCCGCCGGCGGGCAATCCGGCACCTGGAAAAAGGCCGCGTGGTGATTTTCGGCGGCGGCACGGGCAACCCCTATTTTACCACCGACAGCGCCGCGGCCTTGCGCGCCAACGAAATCTGCGCCGATATCCTGCTGAAGGCCACCAAGGTGGATGGGATTTATACGGACGATCCGCTGAAGAATTTGGCGGCGCGCCGGTACACGACCCTGACCTTCAGCCGGGCTTTGAGGGATTCGCTGAAGGTGATGGATTCGGCCGCTTTTGCATTGTGCATGGAAAACAATATTCCTATCATTGTATTCGATTTTTTCAAACCCGGAAACGTCGAACGCGCGCTGGCGGGGCGCCGGATCGGCACGCTGGTCAGAAATCCCGCCATAGGCGGGTAAACACTGCCATAGGCAGGTAAACACCGCCGTAGGCGGGTAACCCTTAATCGGAGTCCATGCTATGGAATCACTCGATGATGTATTGCTGGAAACCGAAGACAAGATGGCCAAATCGCTGGAAGTCCTCCAACAACAGTTTGGGGGCTTGCGCACCGGCAAGGCGTCCGCCAGCCTGGTGGACCATATCACCGTCTCGTATTACGGCACCCAGGTGCGCTTGCGTGAGATCGCCAATATCTCGACGCCCGATATGCGGTTGATCGTAATTAACGCTTACGACCCTACCGCCTTGCCGGCCATCGAAAAAGCCGTCAGCGCCGCCAACCTCGGCATCACGCCGCTCAACGATGGGCGCGTCATCCGCATCCCGATCCCGGAGCTGAGCGAGGAACGCCGCCGCGAGCTCTCCAAGGTGGCCAAACAGATGACCGAAAAAGCGCGCGTGGTCATTCGCAGTGTCCGTCAGGATGTCAATGAACGGGTCAAGAACCTGCTTAAAACCAGCTCGATCACGGAAGATGAGAAGGCCCACGCCCTCAAGGAAATCCAGAAATACACGGACGATTATATCAAGAAAATGGACCAGACTCTGGAAGCCAAGGAAAAGGAAATGATGACGTTCTGAAGTGGCCGCATGTGGCAAGACGGACTTCTCCAGGCGGGCTTTGGGAGATAACCATGACAGACAATGCACCCACTCATGATCCGGCGGGCGCGACACCGCCCGACAACGGTCTCAAAAGTCAAACTTCGCGGATTTCCCTGGATAACGCCCGTGTGCCCAAATCCCCGCTCGAGGCGAAAAAAGCCACAGGGCTTGTGCCGGGCATTCCAACGCATGCCGGGCCGATTCCACAAACCATTCGTCTAAAACGCCCGCCCACGTCGCCGATCACGGTACAATCCGCCAACCTGCCGCCCCCGGCAAAAAAAACCGGCGATACCGCTCTCGTGCAGGCGCCCACTACTGTCAGACCCGCGACGTCGGAAACGGCCAAACGGCAGACGTCACGGATTGAGCTGGCCCAACCGGCGGCGCCCGCCAAACTCACGGACTTTAAACGGACCACCGGACCAATTTTGGGCATTCCAACGCATGCCGGGCCGATTCCGCAGACCATTCGCCTGAAACGGCCGGCCACATCGCCTGTGATGCGTCCGCCCACCGCCCCGGTTCAACCGTCCAAACCCACCGCAGCACCTACCGTGGTGCCGGCAAAGAAGGACACCGGCGGCCAAAACATCACCGAAGCGCCGACGATCATCAAGCATATAGACGCGCCCAAGTCGCCGACTTCGCGCATCGTGCTGGAAGAAGCGCCCGCGCCTGTTCCCGACGCCCCTAAGCAGCCCACGACCCAAATTCCGCCGCTCACGCCCGTGGAGCCGCCGGCGCCCAAGACCATCCGCCTTAAACGGCCATCCAGTCTGAGCGACGCCGAGGAAACCATCCATGTCACGGCAGTGGAGGAGTCTCTCAAGACCGCCAAGAAAGGTGAAACCGCAAAGATCGAATTGCCGCTCGAGGATAGCGCCCTGACACCCATTACCCAGCGCAAGACGATCAAGATCAAGCGCACGGACCGCGCCGTCGCGCCCCGCGCGGCAATGCCGGAAGCCGCCGCTCAGCCGGAACCCGGCGCCCGCGTGGAAGCGCCCGCGCCGGAAGATGAGGAAATTATTGTATTTCCGCTTGTGGCCCTCGCCGCAACGCTTTGTATCGCCGCCCTGGTATATATTATGGTGGCCCAGACATTTGGCGTCCATTTGTTCCTGCCCTCTTCCATGCAATTGCATTGATGTGACAGTAGTCAGAAGCCAGAATTCAGAAGTCAGAATGAAGACACAATCGATAATATTTTCCGTCTCTGTAAATCTGCCTATGGCAGAAGTATCCGCTAATTGCTTGAAGAAGCCAGCAAGCTACGGGAGGCCTATCCGCTTGCCATTCTGAATTCTGACTCCTGACTTCTGTCTTCCTACTAACCAATAATTACAAGGAGACTCTATCATGGCATCCAATCTGGTCGTTCAGCTGTCCGCCGCGAACTGGGATACGGAAGTAACTAAAGCGCCGATGCCCGTGCTGGTGGATTTCTGGGCCGAATGGTGCGGGCCGTGCAAAATGATCGCCCCGACACTCGACGAACTGGCAGCCGAATTATCCGGTAAAATCAAAATCACCAAGGTCAATGTCGATGAGAGCCAGGATCTGGCCGCCAAATTTCATATCCGTTCCATCCCGACCTTGCTCGTTTTCAAGGCCGGCATCGTCCAGGAACAGATGGTCGGCGCCCTGCGCAAAGCCGACCTGAAAGCCAAGCTGAGCGCCTATCTTTAATGCAAAGCAGGAATTTTCCGCCAGAGGCGGATTCCTCCATAGGCGGACAGGCTCGCCTACGGCGGACAATCCCGCCGGGTCAGGGGACCCGGCCTACAAAAACGCTGTAGGCACGGTGCCCTCACCGGGCGCATGAATCAGCCTATCCCGCCTACCAACGGCGCCACTACTCCGCCCTCACCGTCACCGACTCATTGAAATTAGCCCGATATGCTCCCGGCGAAATATGAAACTTCTGTCGAAACAACTTCGAAAAATAACAGACATCATGAATCCCGATTTGTTCCGCGACGGCTTTAATCGGCAAACCCGTCAACTGGAGACTCGCAGCCGCCTTATCCAACCGATGGCGCAGGACGAATTGCCGGGGCGCTTGCCCGATAACGCGGCGGAATAGACGCCGGAAGTGGGCATACGACATGTTCAGTGCGTTTGCCTCGTGCCGAAAATCCAATTCTTTTTCAGGATTTTTTTCGATAGATTCGGCCATCTGACGCAAGGCCGCCACATGCGGCGGCAGTAAGTGCCTGGGAGGCGGCTTCTGTTGATGCAGTTGCAGTAATATGCCCTCCAGCAAGTTGGTTGCGCGAGCGATATTCTGAGGCGTGGAGTTCAGGCAGATATTCAACTGGTCAAGGCCATCGTGTAATTGGTCAGCCTGCCATATCGGGATAACGGGTGGTCGAAGGTGGATGGGATATAGCCCGGAGCGGATATAGGCTCGGACACGGGGACCGGCAAAGGCCACATATTGATGATGCCAGACGGATCCATCCTGCGTGCCATAAAAAAAACGATGGCCGGGGAAAGTCAGCCAAACAACGGGCGCATTCAATTTCATCGGCGGCTTCCGGTCCATGATGAACGTTAATTTACCCGCCGAGTTGAATTGAACGGTATAATAATCCTTAAAACTTCGATCCAACCAGTGGCTATAGCTTGGCTGGGAAGTTCTTCCGAGAAATCGAATGCCGTCGAAATACTGCATGCTCAGATTCTACAACAAGTCGAACAAATTGTCCATTGCGGCCGATCATACGCTGGGTTATGGTTTATCGTGAAAACCCAAGGTTTCGAACACGGCCGCGAGTTGGGACAATTACAAAGAAAGGAACAAGCCAATGCACGCACACAATCGTTTTCTGGCTACGGCATGGTTTTTGGCAATGTTCAGTTGGTCCTCGATGGCCGGCGATTCGATCTCTTCTTCGGAGACCGCCAAGTGGGCGAACTATGTAATGCCGTTGCCGCATGAAATTCAGGTCGTCGGCCAAAAGACGTTCCCTGTGGACCAGGTGGCCATAACGACCCGGACGAATGCGGGCTCCGTCGAAAAACAGGCGCTGCTTGAACTCCAAGCGTTATTCCAGGAAAAGGCCGGCCAGGTTCCTACCGGCGACCGTTTCATCTTTCTCATGGGCGTGCTGGATGCCAAAGGCTGTGTTAATGGACAAGCAGTCGAAGGCGCCGACCGCTTGAAAACGCTGCCCAACAAGGAGCAGGCCTATCTCATTCGTCCCACGGGCAAAGACCGGCTGGTAATTGCCGCATTGGATGAGCGCGGCGTGTATTACGGGGCGCAGACCTTGATGCAGTTATTACGGCCCGGTCTCAGCAAGCAGGCGATCGTCATCCCATTGGCCCACGTAACGGATTGGCCGGACATGGAAGAGCGGGGTATATGGAACGCTCCCAGGGACGAAGTCCTGCCATTTTTTGCCTCGCTCAAGCTCAACTTCGCCACTTTTATCTCCGGCTATACGTATCGGACAAATCTTCCTATTCAGCTGAAGCTCGATCCGGACCGGCTCGGTATCTTGCACAAGCACGCCATGGTGGAACGCGTTCAGCTTGTCAACCACCTGAATTACCTGGGCCAGAATTTCGGCCTTTACGCTTTATATCCGCAATTGAAGGGGCAGGGCACCGACACAACGCCGTTGGAGCCGCAGTATAAGGCCGTAGGCCGGGACATTGCCAATATCTGCGCCTCCCAACCATTATGGGTTACCATCCTCGGCGACATGATGAAAGAATTGGGCGCGCAGGGCGCGCGCAATATCAGTGTCTGGCTCAGTGAATTCAAAGGGTCGTGCGGGTGCGCTGAGTGCCGAAAATCCACGCAGGTTCAACTTGAAACCAAGATGGTGCTGGCCGCCTGGGAGGAAGTGCACCGGCAGTATCCCAACTTGAATCTGTATATCTTCTTTTCCCAGGGCGATGCCTCGCAGGCAACGGCCGACGCTTTGCTCTCGCTGCCCGCCGATGTTAAAATCGAGCGGGTCTATCCGATGTTTAAGCCCTTTCTGGATGCGGCCGCGCGCGGCCAGTGGGTGGAATCGTATAACGGCGCCGGGATCGGGGAAGCCCATTGGCGTTTTGCCAATCCCGGAAGTTATATCAAGCCCATTACCAACGGCTACGCCGCCAAACTCAAAGGGGTTCTGGGCCTGAGCTCCCCTTCCATTGGGCCCCGGCTTACCGTACCGTCGGCCTGCTATGCCACGGTTTATGATTATCCGATCAGCATGATCGCGGAATGGTCCTGGAACGTGAATGGCCGGTCGCCCCGCCAATTCATGGAAGCGTGGGGCACACGGCACGGCTATAACGATCCGTCCCGGTTTGCCGACTGGGCTCAAGCCATGGCGGATGTGCATTTTATGTTGACCGACACAGGCAGCGGAACACGTAAGAACGGGGCCTCCATGGGGACTTGGACGACAGCCTATGACTACCCGCTCAGGCAGGTTGAGGAAAAAATCCGCCAGCGCCGCAAAATAAACTTTTATTCTTCCGAGGAGCTGTCCAAAGCCATGAAGCTGTGCCGGCAGGCGCTCGCCATCGCCGAAACACTGAACATCCCGGATGCGGCCGTGGAAACGCGTTATGTGACAGCGTATCTGCAAATGCACGAAAAACTGACGTTTCTTTCGGAACGACTCGCCCAATTGGATGCGCAGCAACCGAAGAGCCGGAAGCAGGTATTAGCGTCCTGGCAGGACTTGAAAAATGCAATCTCGGCTCTACTGAACGCCAAGGCCAGGCAAATTGAGATCTGGAAGGTCGATGCGACTTTTATGGACCAGGCCAATAAAAACATTTACGGTCAATGGGAGGTCATTCAAACCAATATGGATGCAGCCATTAAGGACGTCATTAAAAGCGAAAGCAGTTTATCCACAGTGCCCAATAAATAATTCCGGATTTCCCATATTCGTTTCACAAACCGAAGTCATTGATATTGAATAGTGTCATGAACAAAGGCTGTTGTCGATGCTGTTGAGGCCAGGAAGTGGGATCCTCGCAGTCAGAAACTAGGTCTTGGAGCGGCAAAAAGGGTGTCGAAACCCCGAGATCTAATACTATGACGGTCAACCAGACGGAATGGCCCACGATGGTCGTGGGCCGTGGGTTAAATGGAAAATATCGGCTAATGTGTTATGAAGTGGCTCCATGACATCAATGAAAGGTTTGAACAATACAATATGACAAAATCGGGAAAACCCATTCTGCGTGTGGGTATCGCGGGACAAGGACGAAGCGGCTATGAAATTCACGCGTTGTGGCTGAAGCAGGCCAGTCGGCAATACCAAATCGTGGCCGTGGCTGATCAACTGCTGGAGCGGCGGCGGGACGCGAAACGCGAATTCGGCGCCCGTGCGTATGTCGACTATTCCACAATGATACGGAAAGGCGGCTTTGATCTTTTTGTGAATGCCCTGCCCACGCCTTTGCACACGCAAGCCTCAATCGAGGCGTTGAAAGCCGGCTTTAATGTTGTCTGCGAGAAACCATTTGCCGGCACCGTCAAGGACGTTGACCGCATGGCCGCTGCCGCGCGCCGGGCCAACCGCCTGCTGGCGCCCTTCCAGAACAACCGGCTTCAGCCGTTTTTCGATAAAATCCAGGATGTCATTCAATCCGGCGTGTTGGGCAAGCTCGTGCATATCCGTAGTATCTGGGGCGGTTTTTCGCGGCGCTGGGATTGGCAGACTCTTCAGCGCAACTTGGGCGGCATTTTGTTCAATACCGGGCCGCATGCCCTTGACCAGGCCCTCACGCTTATCGGTTGGAATAAAACCCCGCGGGTTTTTTGCCGGATGACTTGCCACCATGAACTTGGCGGCGATGCCGATGATTTTTGCGGTCTGACCCTGTATGGGAAAAGTATACCCACCGTGGACATCCTGCTGACTTCCTGCCTGGCCTATGCTCCTCGCCATGTATATACAATTAGCGGCACCCGCGGCACGCTGATCGCCAATGCCGACGAAGTCCTCTGGAAATATTATAACACCGCCAAAGCGCCCCGGCAGAAATTCTGGAAAAAATGGTCGGTTAAGCGCAAGTATCCACGCGAAAATCTGCCCTGGATTGAAAAGCAGTGGAGTCTGGCCAAGGACAAAAAGACGTTTTTCACGGGCTACACACTGCATTCATACCAAATCGGCACCCAGCGTTTCTACGACAACATTTACGATGTGCTGGTCAACGGGGCCAATCTGCTTGTCACTGTTCCGCAAGTCCGCCGACAGATTGAAGTCATTGAGGCATGCCGGCGCCAAAACCGTGAAACATGCGGAGCGTAGCGCGTGTTTATTAAATACGGCGTGTTATGACGCAGCCTGATTTCGAGCGCGTGCGTGTCGCGGTAAATACCCGATAATACCTGAAACTTTTACAAACTTTAGGAGCAATGAAAATGTTTCAAACTGGCGATCGGCATCCGGCCTGGAGCAATGCCTTGAAACCGAGGGGCCAACCGGGACCGTCACTGACCCTGGCCTCCGGCGGCAAGGCCCATTACACGATTATTTTGCCAACCCTACCGACCACACAGGACCAAAAAGCCGCCGCGGACCTGGCCCATTGGCTCAAGGTCATGACGGCGGCCGTGTTCCCGATTTTCCGCGAGTCCGCCTATGTTATTCCAGAAAAAATCATCAGTATTGGCCAAACAACATTGCTTAACCAAGCGTGTCGCCAGGATGCGCGCGCCAATCTGGGCGACGAAGGCTACGCCATCGCGTTTGACAAGGGGAATCTGTTCCTCCGGGGTGGACGCCGGCGAGGTCCTATCAATGCCGTGTATGCGCTGTTGGAGGAGGACCTCGGATGCCGCTGGTTCGACGAACGCTCGGCTTCCATCCCGCGCGTAAAAACGCTGCGATTCCGCCCCGTGCCACGCCGTTATGTTCCAGCGCTGGAACTGCGCGATCCGTATTACTGGGATGCCTGGGACGGAAACTGGTCGCTGCGCAACCGGACGAGCGCGGCGGAAGCACGGATTCCGGAAGCATGGGGAGGGCATCCCCGGGCGCCCGGCCCCTTGGCCCGTGAAATTGGTTATCTGCCACACAAGGGGGGCAGTTGGTTCGTGCATACGTTCGTAAATTGTGTGCCGCCGCAGCGCTATTTTAAAAAGCATCCGGAATATTTCACGGAAGCCAACGGCCAACGCGGCCGCAGCCAGTTGTGCCTGACGAATCCGGAAGTTTTACGCATCACGCTCGGGAATGTGCGCCGCGCGATCCGCGGAACGCCGGAATGCCGGATAATCAGCATTTCGCCAAATGACGGGGCGGGTCTTTGCACTTGCGCCAAATGCCGGGCCGTGGAACGTGTGGAAGGTTCCAAGTCCGGGGCATTGATCCGGTTTGTAAACGCGGTGGCGGATGTTGTACACAAAGAATTCCCCGCGATTCGAGTTTCGACCCTTGCCTATGTAAGCACATTAATGCCGCCTAAAAAGACGCGCCCGCGGGACAATGTGGTTATTATGCTCTGCACGGATAGTCACGCCTGGGCATGGCCTTTTCTGCCGGTCACAAAAACGCAAACATTTCAGAAAGCCTTGCGGGCCTGGGAGGCCACAGGCGCCCGTGTGCATATCTGGGATTACACGGTCAATTTCAGTCATGAATCCCTGCCGATGCCGAACCTGCCCGTCGTTTGTCACAATATTCGATTCTTCCTCCGGCATGGAGTGAAGGGTGTCATGCTGGAAGGCGCCGACCAAAGCTATGGGGGCGAAAACGCCGCGTTGCGGGCGTGGGTATGGGGCAAGCAACTTTGGGATGCGGCATGGGATACCCAGACGCTGATGCGCGATTTTATATTCGGTTATTACGCTTCCGCCGCAGCCCCGATCTGGAAATATAATTTGGAACTGCTGAAAATTTGGCGGCGGTTATCCGCCGCGCCGGGAAAGCGGGGATTCAGGAATAGCGCGGTCTACCACATCCGGTTCAGTCCAAACGCCCCATTTCTTTCGTTATCTTTTTTGCGGCGCGCCTTCAAGCTCTTTGCGGAAGCGGAGCGCTTGGCCCGGGATCCGGAGACACGGCGCCGCATCCAGTTGGCCAAGCTTCCAATTCTTTATGCCCACCTGTGTCAGGAACTGGGATTCGTGGTCAGCAGGTTCGGCGGCTTGATGTCGCCCGGACGACGCCTGCGGCGCCTGGCAGGCGGGAGATCGGACCGCCGGAATTATCGGCCGTTGGTTGACGAGTTGGCAACGATTGTCCGCCATGAACGGATCGAACGTTTTGTCGGCGGCTGGCCTTGGCATTTTACCGGACCAACTCAGGCCCAGCAGAATCTAAAGGCTTGGCGAACCATGGCCGGCCCCATGCCGCGGATTGAGGCGCGGGAATTAAGCCCGGTCTGGGGCTGTCAGGTTGACGTCTCGCCTCAGCATGTCGGCGCACATTATACATTCGGCAATGGAATAAAGAAGCAACCTGTGCAGGTCAGTCCAACGTTGGATGACAGCCGCTGGAACACGGCCCGTATGCGTTGGGATATCAGCGTCCATGCGGATGTGCCGCAATGGGCGCAAGCACAGCGGCAAGATGCCTCTTACCCCCTCGACAGCAGCAACGCCTGGTTTCGGCAATGGATGCGCGTACCGCGCGGGTTTTTGAAGCACACGTATGTTCTACTCGTGTTTCTGGGTGTATGCCACGAGGCGATGATTTGGATTGATGGGCACTGGGTGGGCGCCCATACTTGTGCCAGCACGGGACTGGATGATGCGGTCATTATGAGGCATACCTTTGCATTCAATGTGCGCAATTTATTGAATCGGGCCGGACGGAGTCTCCTGGCGGTGCGCGTGACGCCGTGTCCCGGCCGCCCGAGTGGTATCTGGCGCCCCGTCTGGCTGGTGGCAGCGGATAAGCCTTGGGCGGCGATGTCCCCGCTTCTGGAAACATTTCTGGCCGCAAAGCAACGGGCGCGAAAGAGTTGAGTATCATGTTAAAGATGGGCAGGTAAAGATGAAATATGCCGTGCCAACAGCCGCGCAGCAGTTATGGCAAGACCATGAAATCTTGATGTTCATTCACTTTCTGGCGGAAACCTATCGCGCCGCTGACGAACCGAGAGGAACCGTCGTGCCGGTGGACCGGATTTGCCCCACGCACCTGGATACCGACCAGTGGGTGGATGTGGCGCTGGCGATGGGGGCCAAAATGATCGTGATGGTGGCCAAGCACGTGGAAGGCTTCTGCTGGTGGCAGACGGAAACCAGCCCTTACGGTGTCAAGGAATTGGCCTGGCGCAACAGCAAGGGCGATCTTGTCGCCGAGCTGGCCGCCACTTGCCAACGGCGCGGCGTGCGCTTAGGGATCTACCTGCAGGCGGGGGATGATGTTCACAAGGCCGGGATCAGCGGCACGTGCGCCACACCGGAAGCGCAGTCATGCTATAACGCCGTCTACCGCCAGCAATTGACCGAGCTCCTCAGCCGCTATGGCGAGATCGGGGAAATCTGGTTCGATGGCAGCGTCATTATTGATGTTGGCGACATCCTGAAACGTTACGCCCCGGAAGCCATGATCTTCCAGGGCCCGCATGCCACGATCCGCTGGGTGGGCAACGAAAACGGTTTTGCGCCCTATCCGGCCTGGAACTCAGTCCGTGCCGAGATCGCGCGCACGGGCATGGCGACGGCGGCCAACGGATCTCCGCAAGGCGATACCTGGCTACCCCTCGAAGTGGATACGGGCATGAGCACGGCCGGCGAGAATGGCTCCTCAAGCTGGTGCTGGCGGCCGAACCCCGCCCGGCATGTCCTGAAACGCATGGACCGGCTGATGGAAACGTATTATCGCTCAGTGGGGCACGGGGCGACACTATTGCTCAACAACACGCCTGACCCGACCGGGCTCATCCCGGAGGCGGATGCGCGGCGCTGCACTGAGTTCGGCGCTGAAATTGACCGGCGTTTTGGGCAGAGCCTGGGCACATCCGCCGGCCAGGGCGAGTGCATCGAACTGGTCCTCCCGAAGATCACGAGCGTAGATCACGTCGTGACCATGGAAGTCATCGCCTTCGGCGAGCGCATCCGGCGTTACGTGATCGAAGGCGCCGGCCGTGATCGCGCCTGGCGTGTTCTCGCGGAAGGCACGGCGATCGGCCACAAAAAAATCGATTTTTTCAAGCCCGCCCGCGTGCGCGTCATCCGCCTGCGCGTGCTCGAATCCAGCGGCCTGCCGCTTGTGCGCCGGCTGGCGGCGTTCAATGTTGGCTCAACACCGGCGTTCAAACATGAGACCGAAATTTACGTCGCCAATTCCCTGGGTCGCGTGGGCAAGTGGCTGGTCGAAGACGGGGGCGCCTGGCAAACGGTGGAATGGGATATCGCGTCGCACGTGACCGATGCGCGCCAGTACCTGGCGGAATTCATCCCGGACAAGCCGGACATCCGTGCGGACCTGGAGATTCAATCGGTGTGCCTCTTGCTGAACGGGATCGAAGTCGGCGCGCAGTTCGTGACCCCGACCGATCATCCGCACCAATTTAATCTGAACATCACGGCGGCACAGTCGCCCTATGGACTGAGGGCCGTCATGCGCTGTAAATGCCCGGGCAAAATTCGCGGCGAATTCATCATCCACCGGCAATAATAACCAACCCATTGAAAGGGAAAATGAACCATACCTGTAAACTTTCCATAACAAGGGGGGGCACCACGAAAATGACCCGCATAAACCGGCTGGTTATTGCATCGCTTGCCGGGATTCTCATGATCCCTCTCCTGGCGCAGGGCGCGACCAACCTCACGCAACGGCAGTTATGGAACCAGTGGCATGACGCCATCCCGGCCTATACGAATACGGATGAAAATCTGCCGCCCGCCGTTGACGCAGAGACGGCGCACTGGACGGATCGCGTCATTCCCCTGCCCAAGGAAGCGAGCGTGAAGGGTGCGGTAACGGTGAAAGCCGGCACGATCGGCTGGCAGACGACATTGAAGCCCGGTTGCCTGGAATTGGCGACGATTACGAACCTGTTAAATTCCTGGGCAATGAGCACCGGTGATGCCGGAACGGTGAACATTACGATCATCCAACTGGATGGCAATAATACGGGGTTGTCCCGCGATCTGGTTAAGAAATTACAGGGCCTGGCCAATGCCGACCAGGCGTATGCGATTGTGACGCAAACGGGACCTCAGGGCCGGATGAACATCACGGTCGCGGCCAACACCTCCCTGGGCGCTTTATATGGCGTACGGACGCTGACCGATATTATTCGCCCATCGCCGACGACATCGCCCGACACGCCGATCGAGATTCCCATGCTTCAAGTCCTGGATTGGCCGGACCTCGGCGAGCGGGGGCAGTGGGGTTGCGAGGGGACGGATGATCTCGAGTGGTATGGCCGGTGGAAAATGAACATGATGGAGGAAATCGTCCGGCTCGATTTCAGGCCCGACAGGCTCGTTGTCACGGCTGGTCAGCAAACCTCCCTGCTGGAACGCGCCACCACGCTGGGCATAAAAATTGTTCCCCTTGTGCCCCATTTGGATTGCCTGATCGATGCCGGATTGAACAAAGCCTGGTACGACCCTCTTTATACGAATTGGCTTCCGGTCATGGCGACACAGGCGACGAACCAATCGCCACCGCTCCGCGATCGGTGTGCGGGACTTTGCATGTCGCATCCCATGACGGTGGCCTTGCTGGCCGATGCTTTCAGGCAAATTGCCGCGCAAATCGAGCCTTACCATCGCGACGCCATGATCTGGACCTCGGAGATGGATACACGGTGCTGGTGTGTCCAGTGTAAGGACAAGCCGCAAAGCGAACTCGAGTTGGCGGCCATTCTCAAGGCCTATTTCCAAGCGCGCGAACAATACCCCTGGCTGCGGATGCGGGTATTATTGTCCCAAGCCACGTTCGCGGTGAACGACAAGCTCATTGCCATGACCCCCGCCGACATGGGATTGTCCTATTACAACGGAAGTTTGAGCTATCGGTCGGACCGCAAGCCGCTGATTTATCCCCTGCTGGAGCAATATGCGCGCTCGGGGCGCTGGCTGGGGGTTTATCCCCAAGTCACGCCGTGCTGGTACACAATTTTTCCGTGGACCGCGCCGCAGTTCGTTCGCTACCGCATGGGAGAGTTTGTCGCCAAAAAACTCAGCAGCGTGAGCGTCTATTCGGTCCCGAACAAGAATTATTATGAATTCAATATCATGGCCACGGCGGAATGGTCCTGGAATGCGCGCGGCCGCACGCCGGCCGAATTTGCGCGTGCTTATGCAACGGTCCGGCAACTTTCTCAAACCAACCTGTTTGCGCAATGGGCTTTGAAAGCGGGCGATGCCGGCTGGACACTGGCCGAGAGTGGTTTTGGCTGGCGGACGACCTATGACCCACCGCTCGGTTTTCTGGGTAAGATCAAAGTCACCGATTTTCGATGGGGTCATGCGGAAAATAGCGCGATCGACAAATCGGCGCAATCGCTCTCCAATGCCCAGGAAGCCCTGCGCCTGGCGCAGGCCATAAACGATCGCAGTCTGTTGGACGAATCGGAAGCCACCCTGGCCTCGCTGGAGGCCATGGGATTTTTAACGGAACTCTCCGAAATGGTTACGAGCGGACTGACAAATGATACCGCAAAAACGCGCTTTAGCCGTTGCCTGGATGAAATGGACCGTTGCGCTCATATTGTGCGCTCCCGGGTCTTCGATTGGTCGGACCGCATCGAGGCCGGAAAATCTAAAAAAGGCATGCAGCCTCCGCGGGTCAACCATACAGCTGTAGGCCTGCTGCGGACCTGCGATACTTTGCGGACGTTGGCCGCGCGCTTCGGGATCCCCGATCCGCGCCCCGCGAGCCGGCTGACCAACCTGATCGAGTGCGCCAAGAGCGATTTTACAAACAATGCCGCATCTGCGACCGCATCAACGTTCAGCGTGGATGTTACCGACCGGATATCCAAAGCCGGCGGCAGTTATCAAATCACAGTGGATAACGGTGGACGCGTTTTGACCATTGAGGCCGTTTTCCAGAACGCCGCCGGCAACCGGCGGGTTGTGGCCCGCTCCCCGGAGAACAATGAGCGCGGCATGCACGGCGAGAAATACTACGAATGCCGAATCGTGTTCCCGCCCGTGCCCAAGGACGAGCGGGTATTCGTGGACATTACGCTCCGCCCCTTGCCCCTCAGCCAGCCAAAAGAATTCAAGTGCAGCCGCCTGGGCTTGCGCCAGGTCTGGGACATCGGACAATCGCCCTGGGAAACGCGCGCGGGCGCGGACAAGGGACGGAACAAATGACCGGGCGGCGGCATTCGCAATCGAAAACGGGGAACTAAACGTATGACGCAGAAGCGCGCCAATCGAAGCCGCCAACGCATGCGTAGCGGGCCATTGACACGGCCGGATGCCAAGCCGTTTGACATCCAGGGCCGACACCTGCTGTGCGCCGTATGCGTACGTGGGGGCTGTAAAGCCCATCTGCCCGGCCACAGCCGCATCATCCGCCTGCTCCAGGCGATGTGGCAGTATCCGTTCGTGACGCTCCGGATTCTCGCCGATCTTGATGTTAACCGCGCCCATTACCTCGATGTTTATGCCGGCCGGGGCCAGCGCCCCTTGCCGCAAAATTTTATCGCGCGGCAGAAGGATTATGTCGGCCGGCGCAAGGATTTGGAGGTCTGCCGCCGTCTCGGCATTATGCCCGGTTCGGCCCTGCCGGCCTTTCTTGTCTATCGTCTGCTCTTCGAGCGCGCGCCGACGCTTGACGGCATCTGCCGGACGGCTTCAACGCCTTCTCGCGTTTGGCCCGAATGCCCGCAGGCAAGCAAAGGCTATTATGAAAAGATCGCCGGTCATAAGTGGGAAGGCCTCGCATTGCAAACCAAGCTGGGCGAAAAACTCGACGGCATCGGGCTCTGGGCCATGGTGCGGCCTCGAACGCGCGCGGATATGAAGGCGGCCAAGGCCGCTTCGGCCAAGCGCATTGTTAAAAAAGCGGACCGGCTCTTTATCCGTCCGAGTCATGCCCTTTGCCTGATCTGCACGGCTACAATCCCAGACCCGCTGCCCCACGATAATCTTGTTGAACTGCGCCAACGCATCGAGACCGACCCGAACATCCCGGTCACGCTGACCGAGGGATGTTGCATGGTCTGCGATCCATGTAACGTCTATCATCCGGGGGAACATCTCTGTTACAAGGCGCATGCGGACAACCAGCTTCGCGACCTGATGGTCCTTGAGCGCTTGGGACTTCCCCCCGGCGCAACGCTCAGTGCGCGGGAACTGTATACGCGAATCTATAAATGCATCCCATCCCTGCGCGATATCTGCGCGTGGGGCGACGGATCGAACACGGCGCCCTTCTGGGCCCCCTGCGGCGGAGCCAACAAAGGGCCGCGCCTCGAACAGGCACGCGCCAAGGGCCTGTTCGTCCGCGGCGGACCCGGAGGCACGCAACGATGATCCGCATCACAAGCGCTTAGCTAAAGGATAAACATGAAATCATCAGCCGGCAATTGGATTCTCGAAAACAAATTTATGCACGTTGAAATAGATGGCGCCACGGGAGCCCTGTGCTCGTTCTGCTTAAGAAAGAAAAAATTCGAAATGATACCGCCGGGCGGTTGCGGCGCACTGCAGGTCTACGATGAATTAAAAGAATGCGCCTATCCCGCCGCACCCAGACCCGTCCGGAAGCTGGCCGGCACGATCGGCCGTAAAGCCGATATGCAGCGGCTGGTTTTGAAAAAAGAATTCGCAGGCGCCGACTTCCGCATGGAAGAAACATTTAGCCTGTTCAAGGATCGGCTGCATTGGTCGGCCAGGATCATAAAGACGCATGGCGGGGATCGCAGCCTGAAGATATGTTTTAACGTTCCATTTCCGCTTAATCGCAAAAGCATCACCGCGCCGCTCATCGAAAAAAGGCCTTGGCACGTCTGGGCGCCCATCAGCGGCGCGCCGTTCACCGCCGACACCAATTACCTGCGCTATTCCTATCACGATGAAAACAACCGGCCGGACGATGCAAGCCTGCCCGCGCTGGTTATTTACAACCCGGCCGCCGATGTCGGGATAAGCTTCATCAAACCCTTTGAGGATTATACCCCGAAGATGGTGTTTGACCATGATTGCCGAAACGGTTTGGTTTCCATCGCGCATGAATACATGGCTTTGCGCGGCGACCATGCCCCTTATGTTGCGCTCAATATAGTTCCCCATGCCGGCTGTTACCGAGCCGCGCTGGCTTGGATGTTGAAGACCTACCGGCAATATTTTATTCCGCCCAACGCGAAGATATTTGACCAGGAGGGGGTCATGTATTACGGCGTGGAAGAAGTGCCGGAAAAATATATTTCGGCATGGAAAAAGGCGTTTAATCTCAAGTGGGAGGAAATTCAGCAGGCAACCAATACGGCGCATGCGGGCCAATGGGTTCCCGATAAGCCGTCATGGACGTTCGATTGCTGGATAAAATTCCGCCGATTCAAGCCCATCCACGGCATTACGCATGCAAGAGTAAATAATTACCTTAAGATGCTGAAAAAACATGAAGTTGCCGGATTTATATACTTCGATATTGGGGATTATATTCCTCCCAACGATGATTTTCCCAAAAGATACGGCAACGCCTTTGCGCGCAGCGCTAAAAACGAAATAATGTCAATAAATCCCGGGTGGGCGCCCTCCACCGTCTATCGCATGGATCCCGATCCGGACCTTGGCTATGGCCGGGAAATGGAACGGCAGCTGAAAATGCTTAGGACAAGATTCCCGCAAGCGGCGGGCATTTTCTTCGATCAGGCTTTGTATCGGGACTTTAATTATCATCGGGACGACGGCCTGACGATGATTAACAACGTGCCGTGTTGCAACACGGCGATTTCCTATCAAAAGTTCTTGAAGCGCATGCGCAAAATATTAGACAAAGATGGCTTGACGGTTTTCGCCAACAATCCGACCCAAATCGAAAGAGCGCGGTATTTTGACGGGGTAATGGCCGAAGGCGACCGGGACTATTTGGCCTATTTATGCCTGACGAAACCGCTGGTGACAATCAGCGGAAGAGATGAGAAGGCATTGCAATGGTGTCTTAAATGGGGGGCTTTTCCGCACATTCCGCCGATATTATATGAAGGCAGTCATCTGAAAGAATATGTGCCGAACAAACCCAGGGCTAAAGACGTTGTCCTGTATAAACGCTATTATCAAATCATCAAATACTTTTATGCCCGCACCTGGGTTCTGGAGCCTTACGCCTTAAATCTCCCGCCGGAACTGGACGGCAATATATTTAAAACAAGAGACGGCGATTACCTGATCACGCTGATCCCCAATGTGAGGCGAATATCGAAAAGGAAGATCCTCATAACCGTCAAGCTCAAAGAGGCGCCTTCCATCAAAAAAGCGCGCTTGATTACGGTCGACAAAACCGGCGCGAGGGAAGTTGAGTTCGCAAAAACAAACGATAACACGATAATAGTTGCAATGAACTCCCCGGTGCAATTCAGCGCCGCGGCTGTTATCCTGTGTAAATAACGATGATAGTTCCCAATTCGGCCTCATCCCGTCGAACAATACTCAAAAAGGAAAGACCCAATGAACAAGCCCAATAAATCCATGCGCGAGAGCTCAGTTTTAAAACGGCTGAAGGCAAACCAGATCGCGAGTTGTTATAAGCTTAATCTCGATTCGGCCCGCGCGGCGGAAATCGCGGCCCTGGCCGGGTTCGATTGCCTGTGGACGGACCTGGAGCACGTGGCCAACGACTGGTCGCTGATCGAGAAACAAATCTGGGCCGCCAAAAGCCACGATGTGGATGTCATGGTGCGGGTGGCGCGCGGAAGCTACAGCGATTATATCCGTCCCTTGGAGTTGGATGCCGCCGGCATCATGGTGCCCCATATCATGAGCCTGGCCGATGCCCGGCAGGTCATGCGCATGATCCGCTTCCATCCCATCGGACGCCGGCCCGTGGATGGCGGCAACGCGGATGGTCTTTACGGCACATTGGGATTGACGGAATATCTGGAACAATCCAACAGTCATAAGTTCGTGGTGCTCCAGATCGAAGATCCCGAACCCCTGCCAGACCTTGACGCGATCGCCGCATTAGATGGTGTTGACATGCTCTTTTTCGGCCCTTATGATTTCAGTCATGGACTTGGCGCACCGGGCCAATGGAATCATCCCGAATTGATCCGCGCCCGCCAGGAGGTTGCCCGGGCGGCGGCAAAGCACGGTAAGTTTGCGGGCACGATCGCCAATCCGCGCGAGGTGAATGACTTGGTCAAATTAGGTTATCGGTTTCTCAGCATCGGGTCCGACGTCATCGGCGTGGGCCAACATTGTCAGACTTTATTGTCGCAGATGTCGCACGGCGGCCAATAACGGCCGCCCGGAATAATGGGAAATTGAATTATGAATATTCAACGGATGACTTTTTTTTATGGCGCTTTTATCGCGAGGTTCGCCCGCGGCGCAAGCGTTGTCATAACCTCCGGACTGATGTTGATAAACGTCACGGGCGGGGCACAGACCGTATGTTATGTCTCGCAGGACGGAGACGACACATCGGGCACCAGTTGGACCACCGCGTTCCGCACAATCAGTAATGGGATTACACATGCCACCGGAACCACAAATACGGTTCTGGTGTCGAACGGCACTTATACGCTCACGGCCCAAATCCAGATTGAAAACGCCATTACGGTGACCAGTCTTAACGGGTCTGCTTCCACTTTCGTCAATGGCAATTATCCGGCCTCTAACATTCGTTGTTTTTACCTGAACCATACGAATGCTGTCGTGGACGGCTTTACCATCACGAACGGTTATTTACCCGCCGCCAGCGGCGGCGGGGTATGGGTAAAAAGCGGCTCGTTCCGGAATTGCACCATCATGTTCAATACCGGCTATCAATATGGCGGAGGCGTTTACATGGACGAGACTGGTGTTGTTTCCAGATGCACGATTGTCAGCAACAAAGCCACCCATGCCTCGGCCAGTCAGGGCGGTGGCGTGGCCATGCGCTCCATCTGTTCCTTGCGCGATTGCACAATCCAAGGCAATTCCGGAACCAATGGATCGGGCGTGTCATTCGACAGCGGTGCACCCGAAATGGTCAACTGCATTGTGTCCAATAATATAGGCCTTATCGGCGTGCTGGTCAGCGGGAGCGGGGGCACGATTTCGAACTCCACTATCACGTGCCACAATTCGCAAGGCCTTAACATGACCCTCACCGGCATCGTGGATAACTGCGAAATCAGCCGGAATGGCGCCGGCGGCGGCCAAATTATTGGCAACACAAATTACTCGACCTTTATGCAAAATTGCAGGATTCTGAATAACTATGGCGATGGCTACGGTATGTATCTTAAATGGGGGACTATCAAGAATTGTTTGTTTAGCGGCAACTCGACCACATCGCGCGGGGCCGGCGTCCGTCTTTACTGGGGTGGAATTATACGTAATTGCAAATTTATTAATAATGTGGCCTCGGTAGCCGGTGTCCGCGAGGGCGGCGGCATTTGCGTCGAAAGCGTTACAAGCGTTCCACCCACTGAAATCAGCAGTTGCACGATTGCCAGCAACCAAGCTTATTACGGCGGGGGGATTTACTTTTACAAGACGACCAGCGCGGTGGATATTGTCTATAATTGCATTATTGCAAGCAATCGGGCCAATAACACTGCATCTGGACATGAGATTTATATGTTAGACTCGGATGCATCCAATGCCGTGACATTTTCCTGCATTCCCAGTTACACCGGCTTGGCGCCGGGACAGGCAAATATCACCAACGCATCGCCGCAGTTTGCCGATATCGTCGGGGGCGATGTTCACCTGCTGAATAATTCCCCCTGCATCAATACCGGCACCAACCAGGCCTGGATGGAAGGCGCCGTCGATCTGGATGGACACCGGCGGATCGATTTATTCCGACGTGTCGTTGACATGGGCGCCTACGAATACATGCACGGCGGTACCTTGTTCTTCTTTTAACGCCCGCATGCCAACCTGACGACCTGGGATACATGCGATGCATCCCGCGCGCAGACTTAGTTCTGCGATGATGCGCAAACCATGGATTGTCCAAAGCAGTCATGACAAATCGACAGGTAATTTTGGCGATTTTGCGCGGCGAGCGCCCTGCCTGCGTTGTCTGGAACATTCACGGCGCGCTGCTGCGGCGCGGGGAACAGGAACGAAACCTGCGGAATTCCGGATTGGGGATCGTTGAAAAAGGGGTGTCCGCTTTCCGCTGTTATTCTCCCCACATCGGCATATCGGAAAAAATCGTTTGGGAAGGCGGCGTCTGCCGGAACCATAAGACCTATCAAACACCCAACGGCGAATTGCGCGCGCAAACTGTCAAAACGCCCGGAGGCGGCACGTGGACTCAGGAATACCCCGTTAAAAGCCGGAACGATTTAGCCATCCTGGAATATATCGTTCGAGATGCGGTTTACGAGAACACGCCTGCCGCCGTGCAATCGGCGCAAGCCGCATTGGGTCAGGATGGCATCGTGGTCTGCCGCTTGCCGCGTTCGCCCTGGCAACAGCTTCTGGTCGAATGGATGGGGATCGAAAACGCCTGCCTGGCGCTCGCCGATTACCCGAAGGACATGGATCGGTGCATGAATGCCATGGCCAAAGCCGGCGAGCAGGCGATCCGTTTCACGGCCGAATCTTCCGCGGATATTGCATGGAGCGCCGAGAATATCACGGCGTCCATCACGTCCCCCACCCTGTTTGCCCAATACTGCGCGCCCTACTACCGGCGGGCCGCATCCATTCTGCATAAGTCCGGAAAGCTATATGGCGTGCATATGGACGGCCAACTGGCGGCCTTGAAAAAACTCATCGCCGACACGGAATTGGATTTTATCGAGGGCTTTACCCCGCCCCCCATGGGCGACTTGGACCTGGCCGAGGCGCTCGCCGCCTGGCCGAACAAAGTGATTTGGACCAACTTTCCGGGGAATGTTTTCTGTCAAACGGACCGGCAAGTTATGGATTACACGCTCGACCTGCTCCGCGTCGGATGCGCCAGCGGACGGTTCATGCTGACAATTGCCGAAGATTTGCCGAATCCCGACCGCAATCTGGCGCTGCTCGAACGCGCCGTGGCGCGCTTCAAACAGGAATGGAAACCCACGTAGGAGATATAGACCATGCGTCTCAAGCAAACCGTCGTAACCGCCGCCCAAACCGGCAACTCTTGGCTGGGAATTCCGGGCATTGAACGAACGCCGAAGGGACGCTTGCTGGTCACATGGTTTTCGGGCGGGGCCAAGGAGCCGTGCCCTGAAAACACCGTCTATCTTCAAACCAGTTCCGATGGGTTCCGTTTCGACGCGCCACAGGCGATGGCCGCGCCGGAAGGAGATACCCGCGCCTTCGATTCCACCCTGTGGCTGGATCCACGCGGCAGGCTCTGGCTCCTTTACAATGAAGGCAATGCGCGCACCGGTCGGCACGAAGTCGTTGTCCGCCTTTGTAGCGTTCCCGATCAACCCGTCCTTGACTGGAGCGCCCCCATGCCGATCGACCTCGGGGTACCTTACGCTTTTCGACTGAACAAGCCCACCGTCCTGACCAGCGGTCTCTGGCTGCTGCCGGTGACATGGGCGCATGAACGGACTTTCGACTGGTTTGCCAAAGACCGAATTCACGGCGTCGGTATTTCGCCCAATCAGGGGAAAACGTGGACAATGCATGGCGAAGTGGCAACTCCAATGCCAACCTCAGAAAATATGATTGTCGAAAAGCGCGATGGATCGCTGTTGATGTATATTCGGGCCGGCGACGGTCGTATTTGGAGCAGCTTGTCGAAAGACCAGGGTTTAACATGGTCGCCGGCCGAGCCGACTGCCATCCCGAATCCTGGCGCCCGGTTTTTCATCCGCCAACTTAAAAGCCGGCGCTGGCTCCTGATCAATACGCCCCATCCCAAGGAACGGAAGACCCTGTATGCCTGTCTTTCCGAAGATGAAGGCGTCACGTGGAGTTCCGGGTTATTGCTGGATGAAAGGGATCAAGTCAGTTATCCGGACGCCACGCAGGCCGAAGACGGCACAATTTATGCCGTTCATGATCGTTGCCGCGGCGAGATTGGCGAAGTCGTGTTATCGGTGTTCACCGAAAACGATGTCCTTAGTGCTGGTACTGGACAGGGCATCTTAACCCAAACATTATGAGGAAAACCATTGAGGATGACTTGTGACAACACCCTTGCGATGGCACTTGTCGGAAGCGTTATGATCGGCGGATTCAACGCCCAGGCCGGCAATGCGCCCACAATTCCAGCGCCGGCGGCCGCGGCGGCCAGCGCCAATATCGTCTGCTACGGCGACAGCCTGACGGACGGCAATTATCCAGACGAACTGCAGCGACTGTATCCCGACCGCAAAGTGCTCAAGTACGCCATCGGCGGGGAAAAGTCTTCGGAAATTCTTGCGCGTCTTGTCGGGGCCAAGCTCGTGTATCCCACAGGTTCCGAGACATGGACCACGGGGCAGGTCTATACCCTGAGAGCCAATCTGCCGGAGCCCGTGCGCCTGACCTTGACCAATTACGTGAACAGCCGGCCGCATTACTTCCAATCCATAGAGCGCGTGACAAATCTCCAATTCGTGGCACGGGGGCGTGTCATCGCGACAACCTCCGTTCAGGAAAAGGCGGCGATCACCACGCGGTATGCACAGGACAGCTGCCGTTTCTTCGCACCCGGTCACGGCCTGGTAAACGGCACACGCCTGCACTTTGCGCCGACCAACAGCGTGCCGCCGGCCATCAGCCCATACCGGTTCTACTATGTCCGCAACGCTTCCAATGACAGTTTTGCGGTGGCCGAGACAGCGCGCGGCAACGTTAAGGACCTATGCGGCGAAGCCGGCCCGGGGCTGACCGCGTATGGCGATTTCAAGGCAACTTATACCTGTGGCGACGCCTGTTCGCCGGCGGATGTCACCCTCCGCACATATACGGAGCATGACAATTGGACAGCGGTGCTATGGATGGGTAATAATAATTACTCTGACACGCCGGAACGCGTCAAAGCGGATATTTCCGCCGCCGTGCAATATCTCTGGGAACGTAATCGGCCCTTTCTCGTGCTCACGCCCCTGAACGGCAACTGGCCCGACCGTTGGAAAGGCGGCAAGTACTACGGGCTTTTTATCGAAACCGGCGACTGGATCACCAGCACATTTCCGCATAATTCATTCGACGTGCGATCGTTCCTGATCGGTCAATACAATCCGACGAACGCGCAGGATGTGGCGGATCATGAACACGATTGCATGCCCGCGTCCCTGCGCGTGGATTCTCTCCACTTGAATCCCCGCGCCGGACGGCTGGTAGCGCAAAAAGTCAAGGAGTTGCTGGACTATATTCTTCGGGGCGTTCCGGAGCCGTTCCTCAAAAAACCCTGAGCACTCGATTCCGCTGCAAAGGCTCGCGCGGGCATTCTAACCGAACATCTCCACTTCGATTCTCAGCATCTCGCAGATCATCTTCAAATCTTCCACATGATTGCCGTAGACAGCGTGGCAATGGTTGGCATCGAAGCGATTTAGAAACACCGTGTGCTCGAACGGCAATTTCGCAAAGACGTGAGGCCACTCGGGGGTGGTCTCATTCATCTTCGCCCGGGGAAGTTCAATAAACTCTGCCGGGATGATGACCATCCGGTATTTGCCTTCGTTGCGGCAGAGCCGCGCGATGGTGGCTTCGCCGGCTTTGGTCATGCAGTTGACATGGGCGCCGCCGCCGGAGTAGATATCTAAGCAGGGATTCATGCTTACCCGCTTGAGGTTCTCCCTGGGGTCGTCGGATCGCCCGGCATACCAAGTGGACTGGGAGCCGCAGTTACAGAAGACCATCACACCGTATTCCGCATCCCAATGGCGCACATCCATAAAGATTACCGGGGCATTGGTGAGCATCTTCAGGATCTGCATGGTAAGAGCGGCGTCGGAGTCGGCCTCGCAGGCGAACACGGTGGGCTCTTTCGGGCCATCCCAGTCGTAGGGATCGTTCATGAACGCGGCACTGAGGCACTGTGTGCAGTGGTGCCGGCTCATTTCATAATGGCATTTTACGCCCACGAAGTCGAAATTGTGCATTTTTACCAACTGCTTCGTTGCTTCGTAATGGCGGATCTGCGTCTTTAACTTCTCGGGGGTCAGGCGCACACCATCGTAGTTGATTTCTCCCACGTTCTCGCTCAGCCAAGTAAAGGCTTTCTCCACCTGCTGCTTGGGCACTTGCTCGGCCAGGCGCAAAATTTCGCTTTGATCCAGATGATCGATGTCCACACCGAACAGCCGCTGCCAGTCCTGCATGTCAACCGTGGCGGAATACATGCCCAGGCTGCGTCCGCCGATCAGGCCGTATTTCTGGCCGTTTAATCCGCTGGCCACCCGGGCGCACCGGCAGAACTGCAGATACGCCTCCAGCACTTTGGCAGTGGAGATATCGCCTGAAACCCGATTGTGACGAATGCCCAGATGGTGCAACGCACCGCCGGCCGCCAACATGCTGACCATCCCCGGCCAGTCGGGGTTGAGGTTGGCAGCCAGCAGATACGGCCCCTTGCCGTTCTTCGCGGCGATGGCGCTGAAAGCGGGGAAGGCGAACACGCCGTAGCTGAAGATCGTACCGTCTACATCCGCGGCCACCATCTTCAGCGACTGCTCTTTGGCGGTTTGGACGGAGTTGATGAGTTGGTCGCCTACGACCACATCCACCTGACCCGAACCCCGGAGCCCCCTGACGATGGCATCCAGCTGCGCTTGAACGATATCTTTGAGCTGAGCGTGCACTTCCGGTTCGCCGTCGGAAAATCCAAGAATGCCGATTACAGGTTTTCGCTGCATGCTGAAGTCTCCTGATATTTGTCGCGCTAAGGTTTTACGGCCGACGTTTGGGAACAGAGCCTGACGAGCGAATCGGCCATGCTGCCCAGGATCAGATAGCAGGAGGCGGCGCCCGCGTCGATAATCCCGCGCGAACGCTCTCCAAGCCGGCTGGCGCGGCCCACTTTGGCGATCATCGCCTTGGTGGCGTCCCTGCCCTCGGCCGCGGCCCGCTTCATCGCCGTCAGGGCACTCGTGAAACTTTGACCCGCGTTCAAAGCGGCATGGTAGGCCTCACACGCCGGGATCAGCGTATCCAACAGTGTTTTATCTCCGCGCTTGGCGTTGCCGATGGAGATCACCATCTCAAGCCCGGCATCGAGCATGCGCCCGAACACGGCGCCGTCAATCCACTTCTCGCTTTGACAGACGTTTGCGAGCGCGGTAAAGAACATGCCGTAGAGCGGCCCCATTGAGCCTCCGATGTCGGCCATCAGCGTATCGCCCAGTACGCCCAGGCCGTGCGACAGGTCTGCGGGATTTTGCTGCAGCCGTTCGCCGCACAGGGTAAAGCCCTTGTTCATATTGATGCCATGGTCGCCGTCACCGATGGCGCCATCCAGCTCGCTGAGGTAGGTTTTGCCGTCTTGTATCGTCTGGATCAGGTCGTACACCACCGCGACGGCGATTTGGTTGGATACTTTCATCTTGATTGTCTCCGGACGCTTTATGATTGCTTCAAGCCCATGGAATCGGCGGGCATATCGATCAATTGCTTCAGCTCCGCATCCAGCTTCATCACCGTCAGAGTGGCGCCGGCCATCTCCAGGGAGGTGAAGTAATTGCCCACGTAGGAGCGATGGATACGGATGCCATGCCCTGCCAGTCGGTCGGCAATGGTATTAAACAGGATGAAAAGCTCCATCAAGGGGGTGGCGCCCAGGCCGGAGAGCAGTATCGCCGCCTCATCGCCGGGTGCAAAGGGCAGATCGGGCAGCACTACGTTCACCATGCGCTTCGCCACGTTCTCGGCGCTTTCCAGATCGGCTACCTCGATGCCCGGCTCGCCGTGGTGGCCGATGCCGACCTCCATCTTGCCGGGCCGGATGGAGAAGCCCGGCTTGCCGACCTCAGGAATGGTGCAGGGCGCGAGGCCAACCCCCACGCTGCGGGTATTGTCGATGGCCTTTTGTGCGGCGGCAATCACTTCGTTTAGCGAGGCTCCTAAAGCGGCTTTGGCGCCACCCACTTTCCACATCAGAATCTCGCCTGCCACGCCGCGCCGGCGGTCACGCTGCTCCTTCGGGGCCGAGGGAACGTCATCGTTCGCTATGACAGTCTTGACCTCGATGCCGGCGGCTTTGGCCATCTGAATGGCGATCTTCACGTTCATATTGTCGCCGGCATAGTTGCCATAGAGGCAGGCGACACCATGACCGGAATTGGCCGTCTTAAACGCGTCGAAGAAGGCCTTGGCCGGCGGAGAGGAGAAGAGTTCGCCCACCGCCACGGCATCCACCAGATTCATGCCCAGATAGCCGATGAATGCCGGTTTGTGGCCGGAACCGCCGCCGGTAACCACACCCACTTTGCCATGGACGGGCGCTTGAGCATAGGCCAGTACGCGCGGGTGTTCGGTGGACTTGACGAGTTGCGGATTCGCCTTTAGGAAGCCCTTGAGCATTTCATCGACCACGCGGCTGGGATCATTAATGAACTTCTGCATGCCTGCTACTCCTTTTTGTCTTGGTGAAAGCTCTGCTTCTCCAGGCGATGAACAGTCGCGACTTTCGGCAAGGAACGACCACCCTCGAATTCGGAACCCAACCATGCGCTGACAACCATTTTAGCCAGCTCGGAGCCGATGACGCGGGCGCCCATGGTTAGGATCTGCGCATTGTTGCTCTTGCGCAGTCGTTCTGCAGAAAAGACGTCGTGACAGGTGCCGGCGTAAACACCCTCGACCTTGTTGGCGATGATGGCCATACCCAGTCCCGTTCCGCAGATGAGGATGCCGCGGTCAAATTCACCGTCACGAATCTTGTGCGCCAGGTTATAGCCCACATCCGCGTAGTTGGCCTGATGGGTTTTGGCGAATTCGAGATCGACGATGTCTGCACCCAGCGATCTCAGGTGTTCGTAGATGATATTTTTCAGGTCAACAGCTGCATCATCACAGTCAATGGCGATTCTCATTGCCTACCTCCAAATCGCGAATAGGATCCCGTAAACCGTTAGCTAACGCAACACTTGCTACCGGCATTGGGTGCCGTCTTCGTGAATGCTTATTGAGTGAAATAGAGTACCGGATCAAATTAGGGAGATCAAGACAATAATATGCAAATATATGTTGACATTATGTTGAAATATACTATTCTATCTTGGTTATTAGTTAAATAGACACTAAATAGGTAATTTAAATGCCTACGAAAGCCAATAAAACAAGTATTTATCAGGCAACAATTATCGCTCACATTCACAGGCAAGGCTCGGTTTCAAGGACGAACCTTGGGCGCGCAACCCGTATTCGCATGCCGGTTATTACCGCTTTAATCAGGGATTTGATCGAACAGGGGGTTTTGGTTGAGTCCGGACGAAGTGCAGCGGGGCGCGGACGCAAGCAGATATTACTGAGCCTGAATAGCCGCCATGGTTTTGTAGTGGGTATTGAAATCGATTTGGATCATATGATGGCCCTCGGCGTGGATGTGTGCGGCAACATCGTCGCGAAGCGGAGCATGGCCATGCCCGCCCAAAAGACAAACGCCGCCATAGTGAAAGAATTAATCGCCCTGACCGAATCCTTGATCCGGGAATCCGGCTATGAACGATCGGCGCTGAAAGGGATCGGGATTGCCGATCCGGGGATTGTTGACTCCAAGGAAGGCGTAGCGCTGCTGTGCTCGCTCATGCCGGAATGGCGCAATGTGCCCTTGCGCCGTCTGGTCGAATCCCATTTTGCCGTTCCGGTTCTGCTGGAGGAAAACACCCGTGCCAAAATTCTTTGTGAACACCGCCATGGCGCGGGCCAGGGATTACAACACCTGCTATTCATTGACGTGGGCAGTGGTATCGGCTGTGGTATTATGATTGACGGTCAATTATATCGCGGACATACAAACATGGCCGGCGAGCTGGGTCATGTCCGGGTTGTGGAAAACGGCCTTATCTGCAACTGCGGCAGTTCCGGTTGCCTGGAGACGGTGGCTTCGTATCCGGCGATTATCCGCCAGGTAATCAAGGCCTTGCAGGACGGCACCCAATCCATGATTACCGATCTGGCCGGCCAGCGCCTGGAGACCATTTCCATGGCCCATGTTTTTCAGGCGGCAGAGCATGGCGACAAACTGGCGCTGGGGCTTCTGGATCATGCGGTTCAATATCTGGGTCATGCCATTGCCAATGCGGTGAATCTTTTTAATCCGGAGGCCATCCTGCTGGAGGCCAGCATGGCCGGGGCGGAAAAATTGATGGTAACGCCGATTCGGCAGATCATTCATCGCCAAGTCATTACCGTGGCCGGCAACACACCCGAAGTGCGTGTGGCGAAAATCGGCGCGGAAGCCGCCGCTTGGGGCGTAGCCATGCTTATGCTGGATCAATTGTTCGACAGTCCCGTAAAAGGGAACGGCGCCGTGGGCGCCGTTATCGCCTAACCGTTCGGAACCGTTATAAAAAACAAGAAAATAAATCGGAACATTGCCCGCGAAACACGCGAAAGGACGCGAAATAAGAAAATATTTTCTTTTTGTTAAACGTTGCCTTGGCATCTCCCCTCAATCGGAGGAAATTGGGTGGCATGCAACCGTGTGGCGAATTTGGGTGTCCGCGGAGCGGACTTCGAAAAAACAAGGCAAGCTTGGGCCGAATGCGGGTGCGCCGCGCGTAGCGCAATACTTCTGTATGCGCAAGCGCGGGAAACCCGCAGGCGGCTCAAGATCGCCGCAGTCTTTTTCGAACCGAATTCGAGCACACTGTCGGGAGATGAGCATCAACCTTGGGTTACAGGCATAGCCCGCGCTGGATAATAACATAACAAACAGGAGGTTCGCGCCATGGGTGAAGCAAAAAACATCACGGCCGGGTACGATTTTGGCGACGGCGTTCCGATCAAGGTCCGTTATATTTTTCGCGGCACGCCCTATGGCAAGGAGGAGTTGAACGCGGTCAAAGAAGTGTTCAAAGGCGGCACGTTGACCATGGGGCCGCAAGTTGAGGCCTTTGAGAAGGAATTCGCCAAGTATGTGGGCTGCAAGCGCGCCTTCGCGACAAGCAATTGCACGACCGCCATGCACGTCGTGACCCAGATGCTGGACCTGGGGCCGGGCGATGAAGTGATTACGACCCCCAACACGTTCATCGCCACCAATCTGGTGCTCGTCAAGGAAGGGGTTCGTCCGGTGTTTGCCGACATCGACCCGCGGACGCATAACATCGATCCGGCCTCCGTCGAAAAGAAAATCACCAAACGCACGAAAGCCATCTTCGTGGTGCATTACGCCGGGCAAAGCTGCGACATGGATGCGATCATGCGCCTGGCGCGGAAGCACAAACTGCCGGTCATGGAGGATTGCGCCCACGCCCACGGCACGCGTTTCAAGGGCCGCCATGCCGGCAATTTCGGCGTGGCCGGTTGCTTCTCGTTCCACTCGCTCAAAAACATCACGACTTGCGGCGAGGGCGGCATGATCACGATCAACGACGACCGCTGGGTGGAGCCGATCAAAATGCTGCGCTGCATGAACATCCGCCCCTGGCGCGAGAAGGACGCCGCGCGCGTGATGAAGGAATACGGGGCGTGCAAGAAGGACCGGGAATATTGGCTGCCGTCCCATTTTGACGTGGAAGACGTGAACGGCCACTGGGGCATCAATTATCGCATGAGCGAGGTCCAGGCCGCCGTCGGCCGCGCGCAATTGCGCAAGCTGGATAAGTTCGTGGAGCGCCGGCGTGAATGCGGGCACTATTTGAACAAACACCTGCAAGGCATCCCCGGCATCACCCCGGTTTACGATGACCCGCGCGGCTTCAACTCCTACCACCTCTACACGCTCTGCGTGGAAGAGGAGGCGCTGGGCTCCAGCCGCGATGCCTTTATGCGGGTCTTGTATTATGAGGAAGGCATCCAGGGCATCCAGCACTACCAGCCGAGTTATGACTTCACCGGTTTCCGGAAGCTGGGCCATAAGGGCCATCAATGTCCGGAAGCCGAGCGTTTCTTCTATCACCGCGAGACGAATCTGCCCATGCATCCCATGCTGACCGATCGCGAGTTGAACGACATGGTGCGCGGCATTCGCCGCGCGGCGGAAAAAGTGCGCGGGAAAGGGCTGCGCTGAGGCGCGCAATTTAAATGCAGGAATTTTCCGCCATTGGCGGATACGCCTTCGGTGGACAATCCGCCGGGTCAGGGGACCCGGCCTACAAAAAATGCTGTAGGCCCGGTGCCCTCACCGGGCGGTGAAAAGTCGCCCCGTTTCGGGCCTAATTACAAAACCATCAGGGAGATCAAGCCTATGCCTGCAAAAGTCAGATGGGGCGTCATCGGCTGCGGCGGCATTGCCGCCCGCCGGACGATTCCGGAATTCAAGAAGATGGTGTCGAACGCGGAACTGGTGTCGGTCATGGACATTTCCGCCGAGCGCGCCCGGGCCGTGGCACAACAATTCGGCATTGCCCATGCGTGCAGCACGGAAAAGGAATTGCTCAAACAGCCGGTGGATGCGGTCTATATTGCCACGCCGCAGAACATGCATGCCCGCCAGGTCATCCAGGCCGCCAAAGCCGGCAAGCATGTTCTTTGCGAGAAACCGATTGCGGTTTCGATCCGGGAAGTGGATCGCATGGAAACGGCCTGCCGGAAGGCCGGCGTCAAATTCATGCTCGGGTTCTGCATGCGCAATAATGTGTATCACAAAAAGTCGCGCGAGTTGGTGCAGTCGGGAGCCCTCGGCCAGATGGTCATGGGACGCGCCGAGTTGACCTGCTGGTATCCGCCGATCCCCGGCGCCTGGCGCCAGGACCTTGCCGTCAGCCACGGGGGCGCGTTGATTGACATGGGCACGCACTGCCTGGACATCCTGGAATGGATCATGGATACCCGGATCGTGGAAGTCACGGGTTTCCAGGATCTGCGCACGCACAAATATCCCACGCCGATCGAGGACACGTCCACGATCCTGGTCCGATTCGGCAACGGGGCCCACGGGATCGTTGACAACTATTTCAATGTCCCCGATGCGGCCGCCCAAAATAGCCTGGAATTGTACGGCACCAAAGGGGCGCTCATTGGCCAGGGCACAGTCGGCCAGGACCCCACCGGAAAAATGTTCAGTATCCTGCAAGCGGAAGAGACGGGTTATAGCGCCAATCAGGTGCGCAATGTGGAGGCGCAGCGGCAGGAATACCGGTTGGAGGGCATCGGGCTCTATGGCCAAATGATCGATATCTTCAGCCGCTGTATTATGGACAATACCGAGCCGCCCGTCACGCTCGCCGATGGACGCCATTCCGTCGCCGTCGTCAATGCCATTTACGAATCGGTGCGCAAGCGCAAGATCGTCAAGGTAAGGGAGGGGTAAAATGGCGCGACACGAGGTCGCGCCCTACGTAGGGCCTCAGCTTGCTGAGGCCATTGGGATCGCCGACCAAAAAAATAACTGGGGCATTACGGAAATCATTATGCCGCAAACCAAATTAGCCATTCAAGGCGGCAAGCCTGTGCGCCTACGTCCTTTCCCGGCCTGGCCGGTGCATGACCGGCGCGAGGAGCAATTGCTCATGAAAGTATTGCACAGCGGCAAGTGGTGGCGCTTTGCCTTCGGCCAGGGGGTGGAACTGACCGAGCCGCAAAAGGGCGAACAAAGCCAGGTGGCCCTTTTTCAGAAGGAGTTTGCCCATTTGCATCAGTGCCGCTATGGCATCGCGGCGGCCAATGGCACGGCAACGCTGGAAATCGGACTGCGCGCGATGAACCTTGCCATCGGCGATGAAATCATTGTGCCGGCCTATACCTACGTGGCCAGCGCCACCTGCTGCCTGCAAAACAACCTTGTGCCGATTTTTGTGGATATCGATCCGGACACCTATAATATCGATCCGGCGCGCATCGAAGCGGCTATAACAAAGCGCACACGCGCCATCATGGTGGTCCATTTTGGCGGCCAGCCCGCGGATATGGACCGCATCATGGCCATCGCGCGCAAGCATAAGCTGCCGGTGATCGAGGATGCCGCGCACGCGCATGCCTGCGAATGGCGCGGCCGGAAGGCCGGATCGTTCGGCTTGTTCAGTTCCTTCAGTTTTCAAGCCGCCAAGAACATGACTTCCGGCGAAGGCGGGATAATCTGCACCAATAACCGCCGCCTGGCCGCGGAATGCGATTCTCTGCTCTGGTCCGGACGCCGGGTCGGCCGACCTTGGTATGAATTTTTCCGGCTGGGCTGGAACTACCGGCTGACCGAGTTCCAGGCCGCGATTCTGCGCGCCCAGTTGTCGCGCGTGGAAAGCCAATGCCGGCATCGCGAACGCATGGCGCGCTATCTTTCCGCGCGCTTAAGCCGCTTGGAAGGTATCCGCCCGCTGGCGCACGACAAGCGCACAACCTTGCACGGCTATCATATTTACATGTTCCGCTACGACGAAAAAAGATTGGGGCTTTCGCGCAAGAAATTCATCGCAGCTTTGGCGGCGGAAGGCATTCCGGCCTTTGGCGGCTATGCGTTTCCGCTGTATCAGAACCCGATGTTCCGGAACAAGCAGTTCATTAACGGATCGTTCCCGCTGGGCACGGCCTACCATGCCGACCTGGACTATGCCGCCTTCGAAAAAAAATGCCCGGTGTCGGAAAAGGCCTGCCGGTCCGAGGCCGTCTGGCTGGCCCAGAATCTTTTTTTGGGCTCGCGTGCCGATATCGAAGACATCGTAATGGCAATAAAGAAAGTGCTTGATCATCGGCATGACTTGGAGCACGGGAGGCGGTTAAATGCGCATCGGTAATTCCATTGATTGGCGCCTCTTGGTGTTAATTGCGATTCTGTGCTGGGGGGCTTATAATGTGGTCTTGAAAGCGGTGGCCGGCCGCATAGCCTGGCAATGGTCCATGCTGTGGTTTGTCATCGGCTATATGGTAATGGTGGCGGGGTTCTGTTTGGCGGCCGATCCGGCGCTTGTTAAAGGCCGCTTTTTGCAGCTTCAGGGGGTCTGGCCGCTGTTGGCCGGCATCCTGTGCGGTGTCGGCGCGATTGCATTTTTCAAGGCGCTTCCCCTGGCGCCGGGTAGCGTCCTCATGCCGCTAATCGGCCTTTATGTCCTGGTCTCGGCGATCGGTTGCTTGGTCTTCTTGCATGAACCTTTGACATTGCGCGTGGTCGCCGGGATTGGGTGCGCAACCGCGGCCGTCATGTTGTTGGGCCGTTAATCAGCAGAACAAGTTTCAGAAGTAGTGGCAACGCATTTACAGGATTGCAAATGAGAATGCCCCTGATCATTGATTCCGCCGTTTGCCTGAGGAACCCTGCCGATCCGGCACTGGTTAAGGCGTGGCTGGACCAGATGGCGCGCCACGGAATTGCCCACGCCGTGATTGCGCCGGCGGACGGTTATGCCGCCGTTTATAATGAGGAAGGCAATACCCTGCTGGCGCGCCTGGCGCGCAGTTACCCTAAACAACTATCCGGATTGGCGGCGGTCAATCCCTGGCTGGGACCGAAGGCCGTCAGCCTTCTGGAAAAAGCCTTTGACGATGGCCTTAAGGGATTATTTCTTTGCCCGCCGCGCCAGGGGTTCCGCTTGACGGAATCCATTGTAGACCCTCTATTGGAAGTGTGTCGCCAGCGCCGCAAACCCGTTTATGCCCATACGGGCACCCCGATTTGCTGCGAGCCGTTTCAACTGGCCGAATTGGCCCGGCGTTTTCCGCAAGTCATCTTCATCATGGGCCACGCCGCCTATCCTGATTTCTGGTATGATGTGGCAGCGGCCCTGCAACAAACGCCCAATCTACTGGTGGAAACTTCATGCCAGGGAGCGGCAATCATCCAACAAGCGATTGACGCCGTCGGCCCGGAGCGTGTGCTGTTCGGGTCAGGCTGGCCGCGCTCCAAGCCGGGCATCGAAATCCGCAAAATTCAATCCATGGGGTTGCCGGCCGCTACCTTGGAAAAAATCATGCATACGAATGCGATGCGCTGTTGGGGGATAACCCCATGAAGATTATCGATACTCATACGCATTTGCCGGGACTGTCCTTCGGTTTAAAACCGCGCCCGGCGTCCAAACTACGCCAGGAGTTCGAGGCCGAAGGCCTGACGGGCGCCTGGCTGTTTACCACCGATGGTCTGCTTGGTGAACCGGCCAGAAATAACGATATCTTGACCGAGACCGTGGCGGAGCATCGTGATTTCTTCGCGCCGTTTTGCACGGTCAATCCGCTGGATGGCGCGGATGCGGCGATTCGCGAACTGGACCGCTGTAAAAGCAAGCTCGGAATGCGCGGCCTCAAACTGCATCCCTGGCTGCAGGCGTTTTCCATGATGAATCCGGCCGTGGAACCGGTCCTGGCCCATGCGGGCGCTCTGGGTTTCCCGGTGGTTTTTCATGACGGCACGCCGCCCTATACCAGTTCCCTGCAAATCGCCGCGCTGGCCGAAAAAGTGCCGCAAACGACAATTGTCCTGGGGCATGCCGGGCTGGACGACTTGTTCGAAGATGCCATCCTGGCCTGCCAACGGCATTCGAATATTTTCTTGTGCCTGTGCGGCGTCAGTTGCGGACATATTGAGCAGATCATTCATCGCTGTCCGCCGGAACGCCTGTTGTTCGGGTCTGACGGCGGGTTCGCGTCCCAATTGATCGAGTTGAGGATAGATATGCTCCGCGAAACCGACGCATCGGCTTCGGTTCTGCGGCAAATTTTTTATGCTAACCCGCAACGGCTGCTTCCGTTGCCAGTATGAATAACAACCGTATCTGAAAGGAGTCGCCAGCCATGCCAACCGCTTCCGCATCCAAGAACAATCCGTTTCCGGTCATGGAACGCATGACGGTGAAATTAGTGCGCGAATATCTGGAAAAAAAACATTCGATCATTGTGCCGATCGGCGTCATCGAACAGCATGGCTACCATCTGCCGCTCAAGACGGACGCCATTCTGGCGGAGGGCATCGGGCGACTGATCGGCGAGCGCACGGGCATGCTTGTGGCGCCGGTGATCTATTCGTCGTTTTCCGGCGGCGGGTTGCCCGGCACGATCAATATTTCGCCGGCCGTCATGTCCCTGGTGATCAGCGACACCTTGTTGTCGCTGGCGTCGCAGGGCTTCCGGAATTTTTACCTGCTTCTCTGCCATGGCGGCAGCGAGAACGACCGGGCGCTGGATAACGCGCTGAAATTGCTTTTGCGCACGAACCCCGCTTTTTCCAAGGCCATGATCGCGCTCATGCCGGTGTGGAAATTCGGGTCCGATTCAATGGGATGGAGCAAGGCCCTCCGTGAGCACGACTGGCATGCCGGCTGGCTGGAAACCTCCCTGATCATGGCCCTGGCGCCGGAATTGGTGCGCATGCAGGACCTGGCGCTGGACCCGGAACCGTTGCTAAGCCAGCAGATCGAGCATCCGGACAACTACCAGCATGCCGAGAAAATCGTGGATGACGCAATGGTGGTGGCGCGTCAGGGACAGCGGCCCGAGATCAAGGTCGGCGTCATGGGCCATCCGGAATCGGCCAGTGCCGAGCTCGGCCGGAAAATTATCGAAGACATCGTCCGGGATGCAGCCAAAAAAATCGTGGCAATCGATGCCAAAGCCGACGGCGTGTACAGAGAAGTCGCCTTTACGCCGGACCCGATTCTATTGACTTAACCGTTGCATGGCTCCGATTCAGCCGATTATTACAGAGAGCCAGTGAAACGATATGAACAAGGAAATCCGATTCGGGTTGGTGGGTTGTGGCGGGCGGGGGTGCAGCATGTTCAAGTTGGCGGCGGAGAGTTTCGAAGGCATCGTCCCCGCCGCCATTTGCGATAATAACCCGTCGAATCTGGAAAATGCCTGCAAACAATTTCCGCAAGCCCAACGCTACGCCCGGTTTGACGAAATGCTGGAGAAGGCCGGACTGGATGCGCTCTTCATCGGCACGCCGGCCACCTGCCACGCCGAATTCAGCATCAAGGCGTTTGATGCCCAAACCCACGTGCTCTCGGAGATCCCGACGGTAGCCAATATCGCGGAGGCACAAGCCCTCTGGGATGCACATAAGCGCAGCAAAGCCCTCTATATGGCCGGGGCCAATCCCAACTACTGGGCTTTCATCGAGACGGCCGTGGACCTGAAGAAAAAGGGCTTGCTGGGCGAGCCCTATTACATAGAGGCCGAATACATCCACGATGTTCGTTCTTATTTTGAGCTCACTCCGTGGCGGGCGACCTTTGAGCCTATCCGCTACTGTACGCATTCGTTAGGTCCCATGTTGCGTCTGATCGAAGAAGATTTCGAATGGACAAGTTGCTTCGATACGGGGAGCCATGTCACCGGCGTGCCGGGCCGTCATGACACCATGGTGGCGCTCTTTCGCACGCGCTCCAACGTGGTGCTACGGCTCTTGACCAGTTTCGTCAATAACTACCCCTCCGGTGGTCATCATTACCGCATCTTCACGACCAAGGGCGCTTTTGAGCGCACCCCAAACTATGGCAAGGATTGTCCCGAACGAACGCTTTTTTACACGACAGACTTGCATGGATCCCACGGCTGGACCCACTTGCCGGCCGAATATATCCGGCCGGAACACGCGGGCAGTGCAACAACAGCGGGGCATGGGGGCGCGGATTACGCCCTGCTCGAAGCGTTTTTTAAGGCGATCCGGGAGAACGGTCCGTCACCGGTCAGTTTGCGGGAGGGGCTCCGCATGACATTGCCCGGGATCTATGCGGCGGAATCGGCGCGGCGCGGGGGCGAACTCACTAAAATCGCGTATCCCTGGAGCAGGGAATAGATTGCCACGCCATGGCCCAAGGCCGACAATTTTGCGCTTGCACCACCATGATAAACCAGTATGGTATGGTTCTCTTTCGCGGGGGGAGTAGCGCAATTGGTTAGAGCATCGGCTTGTCACGCCGAAGGTTGCGGGTTCGAGCCCCGTCTCTCCCGCCAGTCTTCGTTCGGAGCGTAGGCAGAGAACGAAGACTGCCGCGCCGTAGTTGTCGTATCTGCCAGACAACGAAGACGGGCTTGATGATACCTGCTCCGAACTTCGACTCGGCACGCCAATAATGAAAACCCGTTTCTTCTACGTGTACATCATTCAAAGTCGCTCACATGGCGAACACTTTTATACCGGCTTCACGGAAGATATCGAGGATCGCCTGAAGCACCATAACTCCGGCGCAGTGCCCGCGACTGCTCCATATCGGCTATGGCAATACAAAACAGTTATTGCATTCACTGATCGCGAACAGGCTCTCGCGTTCGAGCGATACCTGAAGACACAATCAGGAAGAGCATTTTCGAAGAAGCGTCTATAGAACGCCGGGACTGTAAGTCCTTGCGAAGCATGGCTACGTCACGTCTGCTTGCGCAAGTGCGAAGGCGGAATCTTGAGAATCAGCCGGTACTTGGCCACCGTGCGGCGCGCCACCTGCAAGCCCTCGCCCTTGAACCGATCCATGATCTCCTGGTCCGAAAGCGGATGGAGCGGATCTTCCTCCGCCACCAGCGACGCGATTTTGTCCTGGACCGTCTTATTCGAAACCGTTTTGCCGTCCGCCGTTTTCAGTCCGGGGTTGAAAAAATACTTCATTTCGAACAGGCCGCGCGGCGTCTTCATGTACTTGTTGGCCACACAGCGGCATACCGTGGTTTCATGCAGGCCGACGAGTCGCGCCACTTCCGCCATGCTCAGCGGCTTGAGATGGGCAATCCCCGCATCCAGGAATTCCGATTGCACCCGGACAATCTCGACGGCCACCCGGTAGAGCGTGCGCTGGCGCTGGGTAATGCTCTTGATTAAAAACAGCCCCGACCGAATGCGCTCCCGGATGTAGGCTTTCGCGTCCGGCTTGGTCGCGTCGTTCTGCATCATGTCCTTGTATTGCCGGCTGATCCAGAGTCGCGGAATGTGTTCGTCGTTCAGGACCACCCGGTAGCCGGCATCGGTTTTTTCCACCACGACATCCGGCATGACATAGACCGGCGTTTCGGCGCTGAAGATCAGCCCCGGTTTCGGTTCCAGCGTGGCGATGACCTTGGCCGCCTGATGCACCTGTTCCAGCGGCACGGACAGCGCATGCGCGATCTCTTTGAACTGTTTGTTGCCCAGCAGGTCCAGATGGTTTTTCACCACCGTGGCGGCCAGCGAATCCCCCTGCCCCAGCCTTTCCAACTGCAGAAGCAAACATTCCCTGACATCGCGAGCGCCTATGCCGATGGGATCGAAATCCTGGATTACGACCAGGATGTCGTGAATATGCGAGGCCTCAAACCCGGTGGCAGCGGCCATTTCTTCCACGCTCTGCAGGAGGTAACCGTCGTCGTTGATACTGCCGACAATGAGCTCCCCGATGCGGTGATCCTGCTCGCTTAAGCCCGCTACACGCAACTGTTGATTCAGATGCTCCTGGAGGGATTCCGGCTTGACCTGGGAATCGAGAAAAAACGCGCGCCGCTTATCGCGGCCCGCATCATAAGGTTCGGAAGCCAGGTCCTGCATGAAATACTTACAGCCCTCTTCGTCAATCCGGGAAAGGATTTCGAACTCATCCTTGAAGGCCAGCTCCTTGGCGTCATCCACTGCGCTACCACCCGGCTCAATCTCGATGCTGAGGGTTTTCGGCGGCTTTTCCTCAAGGGTGGGATTGCGCTGGAGTTCCTGCTGAACCAGGGCGCGCAGTTCCAGCATAGGCGCTTGCAACAGTTCCAGTGACTGCCGTAACTGGGGCGCCAGAATTTGAATCTGGCGCTGTTCCTGGGTCATGGAAAGCGATTGATTGACCATGGGGCATTTCTTTCTTTCGTTTGATCGCAAATGAGTATACTAATTACGGGCAAAAGCGCAAGACCAGACGATAGACCAGAATCATCGCCTAAGCGCCTTGCGTATGGATCGACATTTGGCGCAAACCCTTGCAGCAGCGGCTCAGCCGGAGGCTTCGCCCTACCCGGAGACATCAATGGACTGTATAAGTTTTCAGGTAGGGCGAGGCGTCCCTGCCGAGCCGTGGATTCAGGGCTTCGCACGATAAACAGAAGAAAAACGCACTGTCTTAGGCGAGGATCAGGGATAGAACAGAGAAGAAAAAAGACAGAGGGCGGAAGCAAGAATATTGCCCGCGAAACACGCGCAAGGAACGCGAATAGGGAATTATTGCGAAGGTAAAAGTTTCTTAAAGTTAATTAATCAGATCAGGTTCGCGTTCCTTTCGCGTGTTTCGCGGGCAAACTCTTTTCCATCACCAGGAACGATTGCGATGAAAGTCTGTGTATTAGCCAGCGGCAGTTCGGGTAATTGCATTTTTGCGGGATCCGCGGCCACCCGGATTCTCATTGATGCGGGCTTAAGCGGCCGCGAAACGGCCCGCCGTCTGGAATCGATCGGCGAGAAGCTCGCTTCCATTCAGGGCATCTGCCTGACCCATGAGCACGGCGACCATACGGCGGGCCTGGCGGCGTTGCACACGCGCACGGGCATCCCCCTATACGCCAATGCCGGCACGATTGAAGCCATCCGCAAGGACGACAAACTGCACAATTTAAAATGGCAGGTCTTCACCACCGGCGCGGATTTTACCATCGGCGACCTGACGATTACCCCGTTTTCCGTTTCGCACGACGCCTATGAGCCGGTTGGCTTTATTGTGGCCTCGGACCAGGTCCGCGTGGGCATCGTCACGGATATCGGCGTCAGCACGCATCTTGTCCAGGAGCGCCTGCGGCACTGCCATGCTCTGATTATTGAATCCAATCACGATGAGCGGCTGTTGACCGATGCCCGGCGGCCATGGCATCTCAAACAACGCATTGCCGGCCGGCAGGGCCATCTTTCCAACCAGCATGCGGCGGAACTGATCGCCGAAATCGCCGGTGACGACTTGAACCGGATCTTTCTATTTCACCTCAGCCTGGACTGTAACCGCCCGGAACTGGCGCTCAAGCCGACCTGCGAAGCCCTTCGCCGCCGGGGATTAGCCCACGTCCAGGTCAGTCTGACCTATGCGGACCAGATCAGCGAAATCTGGGCAGCCCCGATCCGCGCGTGATGCATCAGTTATGTTGGGATGCCGAACGTTTCTGTCATTCCCGACCTGATCGGGAATCCAGAAATATTCAATACTGATGCTGGATTCCCGCTTTCGCGGGAATGACAACATTGAAGACTATCATCGTTTTGCCACCACGCATGGAAGAATTATAACGCGCAGATTTTGCTATAGACACCCACCCGGTTTTTTGTTAAAAAACAACACATTTCATCGTATTAGCCTGATAATCCACCGTCGCAAAGGCTATGGTGGACAAGTCAGGCAACGGCGGAAGGACCTGCTATGGGACAATTGGACGGAAAAACGGCATTGGTAACGGGCGCAGCCCGCGGGATTGGCCGGGCCATTGCCGAAAAACTGGCCTCCGAAGGCGCTGACGTGGCGGTATGCGACTTGAACTGCGACTGGCTGGCGGAAACCCAGCAAGCCATCACGGCCAAGGGTCGCAAGGCTTTGGCGCTGGCAACGGATGTCAGCCAGGCAAAGAGCGTTCAACAGACGGTGGATGAGGCGCTAAAAGCCTTCGGCCGGCTGGATATCCTGGTCAACAACGCTGGTGTCACGCGCGACGGGTTCCTGGTACGGATGTCGGAAGAGGATTGGGACCAAGTCCTCGCCGTCAACCTGAAGGGCACTTTTTTGTTTACAAAGGCGGTGTCCCGCGGCATGATGAAACGGAAATTCGGGATTATAGTCAATTTGGCTTCTATTATTGGCTTGATTGGAAATGCCGGTCAGTGTAATTATGCCGCTTCCAAAGCCGGGGTCATTGCGCTGACCAAATCGGCGGCCAGGGAGTTGGCGTCCCGCAACATTCGCGTCAATGCGGTGGCGCCGGGTTTCATTGAGACCAAGATGACTGCGGTGTTGTCGGAGGCGGTGCGAGGGAAAATGTTGGATGCCATTCCAATGGCACGATTTGGTTTGCCCGATGACGTGGCTAATGTGGTTCTGTTCCTGGCGAGTCCTGCGTCCGCCTATATGACGGGCCAGGTGTTAAGCGTCAGTGGCGGCATGGTGATGTAACAACAAGGTAGGAGGTTAAAACAATGGCACTTGAGGAAAAAGTTCGAGACATTATCGTGGAACAACTGGGCGTGAACGCGGAACAGGTGACGCCGGAAGCGTCCTTTATCGAAGACTTGGGAGCAGACTCCCTGGACACCGTCGAACTGGTTATGGCCTTCGAAGAGGAATTCGGCGCCGAAATTCCGGATGAAGAAGCCGAAAAGCTGACCACCGTCGGCGCCGTCGTGAATTATCTGAAGGAAAAAGGTTTCGGCGAATAAGGGGTCATGGATTTAAAGGCCGAGGGACCGGTAAGACCGCCTCGGCCTTTTTATCATCTGCCCGCCCGCAACCAAATAAATTCCAAGTTCCAAAATCCAAATTCCACGGAATAGTTAAATTCCAGTAAAAACAAAATAAATTCTGGTTTTCTTTCCGTTTTTCACCTTTGTCATAATTGATTGCGTTTCCTTGGAATTTGAAACTTGGAATTTGGAATTTCGTTGGTGTGGACATTCTTAGATTCCAACGTTTAAGGTGTAGCGCGTATGCGTAAAGTCGTTATCACCGGAATTGGTGTCGTTACACCCCTGGGGTGTGACGTCAAACGTTTCTGGGAGCGCAATGTGGCGGGCGTTTCCGGAGTCCGGCGCGTACAGCGGTTTGACATTGCACCCTACCCCTCCCAGATTGCCGGCGAAGTCGCCGAATTCAATCCAAACGACTATTTAAGCAAGAAAGACCAGCGGCGCTCGGACTTATACTGCCATTATGCCATGGCGGCCGCCAAAATGGCCATCGTGAATGCCGGGCTGGAACCGGCCCGGGAAGATTCCAACCGCGTGGGCGTTTTAGTGGCCTCCGGCATCGGCGGCCTGCAGTCTCTGCAGGTTCAGCATCGGATTCTGCTGGAAAAAGGCCCGGCGCGTTGCAGTCCGTTCATGATTCCACAAATGATCTGTAATATGGCCGCCGGCCTGATTGCCATTGAATTTCAGTTTAAGGGGCCGAATTATGCGGTGGTCTCCGCCTGCGCCTCTTCCAGCCACGCGTTGGGCGATGCCCTGCGACTCATTCAATATGGCGATGCGGACGTGATGATTGCCGGCGGCTCCGATGCCAGCATCTGCACCCTGGCGTTCGCCGGTTTCTGCGCCCTGCGCGCTTTAAGCACCCGCAACGCGGAGCCTGAAAAAGCCAGCCGCCCCTTCGATAAGGAACGCGACGGTTTTGTCATCGGCGAAGGCGCCGGTATTTTGGTGCTCGAGGAGTTGGAGCACGCCCGCAAACGGGGCGCGCCGATCTATTGCGAACTGTCCGGCTATGGCGCCACGTGCGACGCCTTCCACGAAACCGCGCCGGACGAAGACGGCGATGGCGCTGCGCGCGCCATGCAACGGGCCATCCAGGATTCGCGCGCCAACACCGACGACGTGGATTATATCAACGCCCACGGCACCAGCACAATGCTCAACGACCGGTGCGAAACACTGGCCATTAAACGGGCCCTGGGCGAGAAACAAGCCCGCCAGGTCATGGTCAGTTCGACCAAATCCATGACCGGCCACCTGCTGGGCGCCGCCGGCGCCGTGGAAGCCGCCATCTGCGCCCTGGCGATCAAGCATGGGATCGTGCCGCCGACCATTAATTACACAACCCCCGATCCGGAATGCGACCTGGACTACATTCCCAATACGGCGCGCGAGAAAAAAATCCGGCTGGCCCTGAGCAATTCAATGGGCTTCGGCGGCCACAACGCCGCGCTGGCTTTCCGTCCAATCTGAGAAATGCAGAATTTAGAATGCAGAATGCAGAATTTTTCCTGAAGTCGTTTCTTCATTCTGCCTGCCGCGTCACTGGATTCCCGATCTGGTCGGGAATGACAAACTGTTCGCGTCTTTTCTGTCATTCCCGCGAAAGCGGGAATCCATCCTTTGCTTTGAAATGCATTACCCCGATGAATTGAGCAAGCCGCCTTCTTATTCTTCGAATACTGAATACCCTATTCACTACACCCATGAACAACTCCTCCAAACCGGTTGTTTCTTTCTGGCAGGTGCTTGCCTTGGCCGTTCTGTTCCTGACAGCGGGCATCTGGCTTGCTTCGGCATTAGCCGTGTTGATCATGAATGGCGCCCACGCCTGGGGTGGCCCCGTGGGCGCCTACCTGATCGAAGAAGGCGCCGCCAAAGTCATGCGCCGCTGCCTGCTGGGATTTTCCATTGTCTTTCTGATGATTTTCCTGTGGCGCGCCGGCTGGCGCGGGTGGAGGGATTGCGGGTTCACGACGACCGATCCGGACCGGTCATGGCGTCCATGGCACGCCGGCCTGCTGAACGGCATGATCCTGGGTATCCTGACCATGGGTATCGTGGGCACTCTGACCATTCTGGCTGGAATTCATCGCCTGTATGTCACACTTAGCCTAACGTCCATTCTGATTAAAGTTGTGGCTTTGCTGCTATCGGCGCTTGTGGTGGGCTTTTTCGAGGAGACCGTGGTGCGCGGCATCCTGTTTCGCGTGCTGGCCCGCATCTGGCGCGCATGGCCGGCGGCCGTGTTATCCAGCCTGGTCTTTGCCGTGGCTCATTTTATTGAACCGTCCAACGAGGCGTTTATCGGCACTTCCTTCCTGTCCGTGACCCAGGCCGTGTTCGTTTCCACATTAACGATGTTTTGGAAGACCCCCAGCCTGGCGCTCCAATTCATCAACCTGAGCCTGCTGGGCATTGTTTTGTGCGCGTTCGTGATCCGCACGAAAACCATCTGGCTGAGCGTTGGCGCGCACGTAGCCTGGGTCTGGGTAATTCAATTGCACGGATTGATCACGATGTTCTATCCACCGGCGCCCCTGGTGGTCTGGCTGGGGAAACGCAATGATTTCATGGACTCGTTCCTGGCCACGGTCATGCTTGCAGGCATACTGGTTTGGACCGTGGCGCGTGCCGCAAATTGCGGTCAACCTTTGCGCCAACGGCAGCGGCCGCACACGCACCGGCAGTTATGGCACGTCTTGCCGGGCGAGGCAACCCGATTTGAAAACTGGCTGGATGCCCAGGCCGAGGCGGAAGTTTCGCCCAAGGGTCGCGTGTTAAAAGCGTACGAGGGATGCCGCGTGACCGCGCTGGCAGGGATGGTATGGAAAGAATACCGTCCCGTGAACGGTTGGCGCGGCTGGCGTTTCGGTCTCCGCCCCTCCCGCACGCGCCGCGCGTTCCTGATGGGCCGCCACCTGGCAGATTACGGAATTCCAACGCCGACACCGATCGCCTGGGCCGTCGAGCGCCGTTTCGGCTTGCGGCGGGCCGATCATGGCATCACGGTCGAACTGGAACAAGCCGAACCGCTGACAGCCTGGCTACAACGTCAGGTGAGCGACCCCGCGATGCGCGCGAGTGTCATGCGCGCTTACGGTCAACTGACTGCCGCCTTTCATCAAAACGGTTTTTTCAACCGCGACCTGAAACATGAGAACGTGTTGTGCGCCCTCGCGGACCCCCGGCAATTGTGGGTCGTGGATCTGGATGGCGTTCGCTGGCGCGGCTGGATTACCCGCCGGCGCGCGGCCCGGGACTTGCGGCGCGTGGGCTTGTCGCTGGCCTCGGCGGGCTGGTCCGGGGCGAACGATGTGGCCGCATTCTTCAAGGCCTACAACGCATCCGTGAGCGCACGCCTGCGGCGTGACCGATTTCCCGGATGAGATTAGGCCCTCCCAATCCGGATAAGGAGGCAATGTTACCTACGGCATAATCTTTTTTCTGTCATTCCCATGAAAATGGGAATCCAGATATTTCTTCTGGCTCTGGATTCCCGCTTCCGCGGGAATGACAGCCTTGTTTCTTTTTGCCTTTCTCTTGTGGCAACTTTTAAATTCCTATGCATTGGATTACGCTTTCGGCCGCCCGGCCTCCCCCAACACTTTCCGCAAAAGCTGGCCGGTATAGGAGCGCTCGCAGGCGGCGACTTCTTCCGGCGTTCCCACCGCAACGACCTCGCCGCCGCTGTCGCCGCCTTCCGGCCCCAAATCAATGATGTAATCGGCGGTCTTGATCACCTCGACATTGTGTTCGATGACCACGACCGTATTGCCGGCATCGCGCAACCGGTGGAGCACGTCGAGCAGTTTCTGGATATCGGCGAAGTGCAATCCGGTGGTGGGCTCATCCAGCAGGTACATGGTCCGCCCGGTGGCCTTGCGGCTGAGCTCGGCGGAGAGTTTCAGCCGCTGGGCCTCGCCGCCGGAGAGCGTGGTGGCGGATTGTCCCAACTGGACATACCCAAGCCCGACTTCCGAAAGCGTCTTGAACTTTTGCTTGAGGGCCGGAACGCGGCTGAAAAAATCCAGGGCCTCATCAATGGTCATGGCCAGCACCTCGGCGATGGACTTGCCGGCATACCGGACTTCCAGCGTTTCGCTGTTATAGCGTTGACCGCGGCACTGCTCGCAGGTGACATAGACGTCCGGCAGGAAATGCATCTCGATCCGCAGGATGCCGTCCCCGCGGCACGTTTCACAGCGTCCGCCTTTGACGTTAAAACTGTAGCGGCCCGGGCCGTAGCCCCGCACCTTGGAGGCCGGCAGGCCGGCAAACAAAGCGCGCATCAGCGTGAAGGCGCCCGTGTAGGTCGCCGGATTACTGCGGGGCGTACGCCCGATGGGCGATTGGTCAATCACCACCACCTTGTCCAGGCGGTCCATGCCCTTGATATCCCGGAACCGGCCCGGCCGTTCCTTGGACCCGTATAACTCACGGAAAAGGGCGCGCCGCAAAATATCGTCCACCAGCGTGCTTTTGCCGCTGCCGGAAACGCCGGTCACACAGACCAACAGGCCCAGGGGAATGCTGACCGTGATATCTTTAAGATTATTTTCGCGGGCGCCGGTAATGGTCAGGCGCCCCATGACGGGCGTCTTGCGCCGCGCGGGAATTGCAATGGTCAGAAGCCTGTTCAGGTAACGCGCCGTGAGCGACCGCGTATCGGCCAACAGCTCCGGCACGGCGCCGGCGAACACAACCTCGCCGCCATGCCGGCCCGCGCCGGGCCCGAGATCCAGGACGTAGTCCGCCTGGCGGATGGTGTCCTCATCGTGCTCCACGACCACCACCGTGTTGCCCAGGTCGCGCAGGTTTTGCAGCGTGCGAATCAGGCGTTCGTTGTCGCGGTGATGCAGGCCGATGCTGGGCTCGTCGAGCACATAGAGCACGCCGACCAGACCGGAGCCGATCTGGGTCGCCAGCCGGATGCGCTGGGCCTCCCCGCCCGAAAGCGTGCCGCTCTCGCGATCGAGCGTCAGGTAATCCAACCCCACGTTGGTCATGAACTGCAGGCGCTGCCGAATTTCCTTGAGCACCTCCCGCGCGATTTTTTCCTCCTGCGCGCCGATCTCCAGGCGCTCAAAATAATCCCGGGCGCTTTGCACCGACAGGCGGCACACATCCGCGATGGACTTGCCCGCCACCGTGCAAGCCAGCGCCTCCGGCTTCAAACGCGCACCCTTGCAGTCCGCACAAGGCCGGCGGCTCATGTACTGCTGGAGCCGTTTCTTGGTGAACTCGCTATCCGTCTCAGCATAGCGGCGCGCCAAATTGGGCAGGATACCCTCGAACGGCTTGACAATTTTGCGCCAGGCGCCGCGTCGCCAATAACCGAAGGTAATCGCCTCGTCACCCGAGCCGTGGAACAGGATTTTCTGAACGGACGCGGGCAGATCCTGGAAGGGGGTGCTCAGGCTGAAATCGTAATGGGCTGCCAGGGCGCGCAGCAGTCCGTTATAATAGATAATCAGACGGCGTCCCCCGCGCCGCCAGGCGTGAATGGCCCCTTTCTCAATGGACAGAGCGCGGTTGGGCGCCACCAGCTCTTCGTCAAAAAGCAGGCGCAGCCCCAGTCCGGAACAGGAGGGGCACGCGCCATATGGGCTGTTGAATGAAAAATGGCGGGGCGTTGGCGGCTCGAAACTGATGCCGCAATCCGGGCAGGCGTGCTTCTCGGAATAGAGCGTTTCGCGCCATAAACCGTTAGGGTCCTGGTGCAGGACAATCATCATGCCGCCGCCCTGGCGCAGAGCCAGTTCGGCGGAATCCGTCAAACGCGAGCGGATCAGGCTGGTAATGATCAGGCGGTCCACAACCAGGTCAATGGTATGATTTTTCTTTTTGTCCAGCGCCTTGACTTGGTCCAATTCCTGGAGCGTGCCGTCCACGCGCACCCGCACGAATCCCTGGCGCCGCGCGGCCTCGAACACTTCCTCGTGCTGACCCTTGCGGTCGCGTACCAGGGGCGCCAGCAGGGACAGCTTGGTCCGGGCCGGCAATTGCAGGAGGCGTTCCACTATTTCCTCGGCGCTTTGCCGCGCCACGGGCCGCCCGCAGCGGGGACAATGCGGGTGGCCAATGGTGGCAAACAGAAGCCGCAGGTAGTCGTGAATTTCCGTGCTGGTGGCAACGATGGACCGGGGATTCGACCCAGCCATGCGCTGTTCAATGGAAATGGCGGGGGAAAGTCCCTCGATATAGTCCACGTCCGGCTTTTGCATCTGCTCCAGGAACTGGCGGGCGTAGGCCGAAAGACTTTCCACATATTTACGCTGGCCCTCGGCATACAGCGTGTCGAACGCAAGCGACGACTTCCCGGAGCCGCTCAGCCCCGTGATAACCGTCACCTGGTTGCGCGGAATGCGCACGGTGATGTTTTTCAGGTTATGCTCGCGCGCACCCGCGACGACAATCCATTCCTTGCTCATAAGTCCTTATGTCAAATAGGTCAAATAAGTCGTTTTTTTTATTCTATCGCCGGCCGGATGAAAAAGAAATGTTATTCTGACTCGCGGACGACATGCGCGCCGGGCGCCGCCTGAATATCCAGGGGCTGATGCCGCCGAATATAAGAGAGGACAGCGTCGCGGGTATCTGCGTCCGGGAATTCTTCCAAGCGGGACGCGCCCTGGTCCAGGATGGCCCGCAGGCGCGGGAACCGGCCGCCCGCCGACGCCATGTCGTAGCTGTTGAACGCCACCCGCACACGCTTAAGCGGTGGGATACTGTCTGTGCCCTCCGGCGTCTGTCCTCTTTGCCGTTCTATCGAACGGCCGCTACACTCTCCATCCGCGGCCGTCGGCTTGCGCTCGACGCTCGACGCTCCACGCTCCACCCGGGATGGCCCGGGCCCACTCCCCGTCATCCCGGGCAACCCGATATTGGAAAA
>Ga0074199_1000500_pt1 | contig 59016 bp, 50 predicted proteins | sample EPASupsiteSAE347_FD_64528 | JGI IMG/M metagenome (GOLD analysis project Ga0074199, IMG submission 64528) | Bioremediated contaminated groundwater from EPA Superfund site, New Mexico - Sample SAE3-47 | ecosystem: Environmental > Aquatic > Deep subsurface > Groundwater > Contaminated ... | reverse complement strand
CCGCCCCACGCTGTTCCGCCACTCCCAGCGTTGGCACAACTCGATCGAAAGCCGTTTCCGCCCCCAAGCGGGATTTTCCGCCAGCAAACCGCAAATTAATGCGATATCCTCGCGCCGGATAAGACGCCCCTGCATGACCTTTTCCGTCTCCATGAAAAACAAAATTACACTGAAAACGAAAAGGAGTCCAGAAAAATCTTAATCTTTTTTTGCCGCCTCGCACCTCAACCACGCCACCAATCAAAAAAAACGCCCCCGCCAGCTATCTCACCCGCCAAAATGAGAATTGCTGATAAGTATTTTTTAACATCTACTCTCCCTATTAAACTGCATTTCCGTCGTCGTCTTCAATACTGGCAACGACAATTCCCAAAACATCTCTGGAGTCTACCATATCAGCAACCCCGAACAACCGCAAAACAAAAAATCAGGTTTTTCGTCCAATCCGGCAATCCGATTCATAACAGTTTCAACCCGGGATAACGCCTGCTCCCGGCGCTCATAAAAAGGACGGGGATCGTCATAATACGCGTAGACTTCGTCCGGTCCGTAAAGCAAACACACGCCGCCGCCGCTAGCAGCCAATAATACCCTGATCGCCCATTTCTTTCTTAATCAGTTTCCATAATTCCATCCCTGTCGGCCATTGTTTTATCCCGGTAATTTCTTCCCAGGTATCCGGAACAGCCGGCAATCCGATTTGTTCAGGCAACACCAGCGCCGCCGGTGGATTATCACGGGTGTGCACTTCAACATATTTGTGCCATTCATTTATTTCCCGGCAATATGTTTGCGTGACAAAACTACCGTCCCGGTTTCGGCTCACAATTCTCCGCTCCCATTCCGGCTGATCGCCGAAGAGATCGCCCCACAAATACACCTCAAACCCGCCGTCAATGTCAAAATGTTTCAAGGCGTCAATATGCGCTTTCCATAAAGGCGGGTCCTGATAAACGTAAATATCCCAGAACGGTTTGCCGGTCAACCGGCACGGAACCATATTTGAAATATCTGGACAACAAGGAACGCAATCCGGCAGCTCATGATGCAGAACCGCCAGTATTCTTTCACGGGATGTCATGACTTTTCCTTTTCCGGCAATAGCTCGGTTTTAGAACTCTTTGTCGGTTATATCCACCGTGACCTTTATGCACTTCTCCTTCTCATAGGCGACCATCTTCATGCCGTCAACTACCTTTTCCAGCGGGATATGATGGGTGATCAAAGGCTCGAGCTTGAAAAGCCCGCGCGATATCATTTTATCCCCCTGCCTCATCAAGGCGGCAACAGCAGGAAGCGGGCGTCCTCTAAGCTGCGGAAAATTATTCTGATAAAAAGCCTTGGTGATGGAATTAATAGTGATTCCCTTGTCGGAACAGCCATACATCAGGTATTTCCCCGGACACAGTTCGATAATCGTATCGGCGACATCTTCTCCGGTTGCGTCAATACAGATATCAACCCTCCCGACTTTTTTCCGAATCGTTTCCACCACGTCCTCCGTTTTCGCGTTGATCGTCAGGGAAGCGCCCAACTCTTTCGCTTTTTGGAGCCGGAGCGGAAGCACCTCAACCCCGATCACGTCCGCCGCGCCGGAAAGACGCGCTTCCTGACAAAGCAACTGGCCGGCCGGGCCCAGGCCGAACACCGCGACCGTCTGCCCCATCTCCACTTCGGCCGTGTATTTCATGGTTGAGCCCAGCATCTCCATGAACGAGCCGACGCTGTAGGAAATGTTGTCGCTGATTTTGATCATTGAGATCCGGTCCGGATAGATCTTGCAGTATTCCGCGAACGCTCCCGTAGCCTGGCACCAATAGGTCACCCGGTCGCCGACCTTCCATCCGCCCTGAACGGCTTTCCCAACTTCCACGATTTCGCCCGATGACTCATGGCCGCCGATCAACGGAAAAGTCAGATGCTGGTAACAATTCTTGCCGACCAGCCGTTCGTGTCTGATGATGGCCCCGTCCGAGCCGTTGCAGATGGACGCCTTGTGGATCTTCACGATGACGCTGGCGTCATCGCATTCCGGCTCCGGAACGTTTTCAATCCGCACGTCGTTATAATTGTAGAGAATCGCCGCTTTCATTTTTTCCCTCCGTTTGATTTGTTTTGTTTCTTTTTCGAACCTATGACCGTTCTTTTAAACTACCCATTAAGTTACACGTCATGAGAAAAACCGCAATGGAAGGAACTGCAAAAGAGATGGAAATTACTGCATAGGACCACTGCTCACCAGAGGCCGTTCGACCGCCACGCGGAAAAAGACGGCGCGCCGCAAGCGGCGGCCCTACATGAAAATTCAAATTCTTATACGTAAACCCAGGTCTACCTTTGCGCGCTTTGCGCTCGCCTCGGCGGAGCCTTTGGCGAAACCTGGGCCTTTGCGAGAGTTCATTCTTAACGTTGCGGCGTCCTATTGCCGCGCATGGCCATGGGCGACGATCCGATCAACTTCCGGAAGGTCTTTGAAAAATGGTAGGGATCGGAGAACCCGACCGCCGTTGCGATTTCCTTGACGGGCATGGAGGTATTCAGCAAAAGCGCGCGGGCGCGCGCCATTTTGTGCGCTACCAGGAGTTGCCGCGGAGATTTGCCCAGAATCGTCCGGCACTTGTGCGCAAGCGAGCTCACGCTCATATGCATCCGGCCGGCAAGCTCGGCCACATCGGGATTCGACGAAATGCTTTCATGAATGACCTGGGTCAGTTGCGCCGAGAATTTCTGTCCGCCCGAAATATCCAGGAAACGTTCCGATATCGCGGAGCGCGGAAGCGCGCCGACCATGCGCCAGAAAAATTCCGCAAAAAGCGCGTCCTGCACCTGCCGGGCAAACGTTTCCTTTGAAATGGCCGCAAGCTCCAAACGCCGGACTATCGGCCGGAATTCCATCCCGTCCGCCTTGAACCGCTGTAACTCCGGCTGAACGCCGTCCGTGAAAAGATTGGGCGCTTCAAGGTCGCTCATGACCGGATCGAAATGAAAAGCCAGGCCAAAGTATCGCAATGGCGGACGGCAAAAGTCCTCGTGCCAGTCGCCGGGTTTGACAACCAGCCCCTCAGCGCGGCCCAGCCGCAATCGCTTCCCGTTGAGACTTGCCAGATATGTTCCGCGGTCCACCAGGATCACCTCATACCGCTCGTGACGGTGCCTGCTGAACGTGTGTTCGGCCCGCACCTCAACAGATCGCATCTGAAAAAATACGGGCGTTATCCGGATTGGACACTGCCGGTTTACCGCGAACGAATCGCGCTCTATGACACTGGGCCGTGACTTTTTGCTCATAGTAAACAAGCTTACGATCTGGTTTTTTAAAGTCAAGAAAGGCATGAAAATTCATTAAATGCAGCACGAAGGTTATTAACATCACCGGCTTGAACTATTATGCAACCAGCGCCGTCATGCCGGATCTCTTGCCACCGGACATCCTCACGCAACCAACCACGCTGCAACTTGTCACCGGCACCTTTTCCCCACAATATAATTTGGCAACATCACCACACCATAATTTGGCGCGCCACACAAATAGCAAACGCCTGCCGATTTGTTCACTTTTATTTCCTATCCCACTGCTTTACACCATCTTCCACCACGGGATAACACGGTCTTGAGGAAGAAATTTTGCGGATAGGCGGCAGCGCCGCCGGCCAAAAGCAATGGCTGGCTTGCCGCTGTTGCCGGCTCGAGCTTCTCCGCAAATTTGTCACATATTGCAACGGAATGATCCAAGGGAATTCGAATGCCAAAATAAGGTAAAAAATTTGTGACATATTTGCTGCGAAATAGTATTTAACAAAGGATGGCGATATGTTAAAAATCCTTATCGACGCCCTGGAGGTAAAAATGACAACGGAACGTTATATTCGCATGGCGGCCGGCGCTTTTGTGCTTTTAAGCCTGGCGCTGGGCTACTGGGTGCATACCGGCTGGTTTTTGTTCACGGCATTCGTCGGTCTGAACTTGTTTCAATCGGCATTTACCGGTTTTTGCCCGCTTGAGATAATCCTGAGGCGTTTGGGAGTGCCTTCGGCGGACAACGGTAAAAAGGGAGTCGGTGAAAATAATGGATAGGAATTTCAATGTTTTCTTGGACCGTCGCCCGGAGGTCGACGGCCACCTCGAAAGGTGGGCCGTGCGCTCCGCGCGCGGCAGTTGCCGAAGGCCAAACTTATCCATTTCGTTTTTGTCCGTAGCGGCGGCGATATTGCTTCTATTTTCAGTCTTGCCATGCTCCCTTGCTCTGACTCTTGAGGAATGCATTGTCATGGCGCTCAACAACAATCCCAATGTGCGCGCCGCCACGGAGCGCATCCAGGCCGCGCGCGCGGCCATCCGGGAAGCCCAATCCGCCTATTATCCGATGATCGGAGCCTCGGTCACGTATGCCCGCACCGATAATCCGCCCCAGGCGTTCCTGATGATGCTCAACCAGCGCCGCGCCTCGCTGCAGTCGGATTTCAACAATCCTTCGGACACGGAAAATCTTGCGCTCAATCTGGGGCTGAAATATTGCCTCTACGATTTCGGCCGGCGCGGTTTGGATACGGACATGGCGCGGGGCGCTGCGGAAATAACAAGGCTGGTGTTGAAGGGACTTCAAAACGATCTTATTCAGCAGGTGACCCAGGGGTACTATTCTGTTTTACAGGCCGACGCCTTTGTGTCCGTCCGGGCTGACACGGTCAACGATCTGCAGGAAAGTCTGCGGGTCGCAAACGAACTGGTGGATTCCGGCAGCGCCCTGACGCTTGATGTTCTCAACCTCGAAGTGCAGGTTGCCCAGGCCAGGGATGAATTGATCCGCTCCCGCAATGGCGTCAAACTCGCCCTGGCCGCATTGAATACAGCCATCGGCTCCAATCTCGCGAGCGCTTCAAACATGCCTGACAAGGTTGAGCAGCCGCAATCCAGGCCTGAGGAAAGCAATGATCCGGAGGCAATCCGGGAACGCCCGGAATTGCAGGCGGCGCGAAGAATGGCCGAAGTCCGGCAGGCGGCCCTGGACAAGTCGCGCCGCGAGTATTTTCCAACCCTTAATGCCTTCGGCTCGGCGGATTGGAACAGTCATGCTTCTCTTGATTTTCAGCCGAGTTATTTTGTGGGCATAAGCGCCGAAGTGACCCTGTTCGACGGATTCCGCCGCAACGCGGCCGTGGATGCCGCCGCGGCCATGGAGCGCGTGGCCGAGGCCGAAGAGCGGAGAACGGCCGACAACCTCAGGCTCGATCTTACCTCGGCCTCGATCCAGATCCTTGAATCCTGGGAGCGCCTGGAAGTGGCGCGCAAGAGCATTGCCAGCGCCGAGGAGGCGCTCAGAATCACCCAGGAAAGATACAGGGAAGGCGTGGCCGACATACCGCAGTTGCTGACCTCGCAGACCGGTCTGACCGGCACGCGCGCCCGTAACGTGGCGGCCCTCTATGATTACCTGACGGCTGTCTCGAATTTGGAGCGCGCCAAGGGCGAGTTGATTAAACACTTTGACAAGGATGAAGAAAAGGGGAAACGCCATGACTGAGAATAATCAGACCAAAAAAAACGCCGTCAAAATAGCGGTCGGCATGGCCGTTCTATTGATTGTCATCCTCTGGAGTCTGGGCGTGTTTCGGACGCGCGTTTCAGGAGGACGAGTACAATGCAATCCGGGATTTCCCGTGCCGGAAAACGCCGAAAAATTCACGGTCAAGGAGGAAAACATAGCGCCCATGCTCGATCTGGTCGGCACTGTGGCTTCCGACGTCATGGTCAGGATCAATGCGCGGATCGCATCGTGCGTGAAGGAAGTTTTTGTCTCGGCCGGCAGTCATGTCAGTCAGGGCCAGGAATTAATCAGACTTGATGACCGTGACCTTAAGGAGCAGGTCGCGGCGGCAGAGGCCAGGTTCAAACAGGCGGAAAGTGAGTTCAATCGCGCCAAGCGCCTTTTCGACAACAGGGCGGCCACGGAACAGTCCCTGACCGCGACGCAGTCAATATTCAACGAGGCTCGCGCGCATTGGGAGCGCAGCAAGGTCATGCTGACTTATGCCACGATTGTTTCGCCAATGGACGGCGTGGTCGCCGATCGCCGCGTTGAGCCGGGCGACCTGGCCTCGCCGGGCCAGACTCTTATATCGGTGTACGATCCCAACTGCATGCGCCTTGAGGTTCCGGTGCCGGTGCGTCTGATAGAGAAATTGCCGGTTGACCGGGTTGTGGAAATCACGCTCGACCGTCCGGCGACCAATGTTCAGGGGCGGGTCAGCCAGATCGTCAGCGAAATAGATCCCTTGAGCCGTACGCAACTGGTCAAGATCCGCATAGAGGGCGTATCGTCCCAAATCATGCCTGGCGCCTTTGGTCGGGCGTGGGTGCCCGGAGAAGCGCGCAATGCGTTCATGATTCCGGCATCGGCCGTGTACAGGGGCGGCCAAGTCGAACTGGTCCAGATTGTCAATGACGGGTGCGTTGTCCGCCGCGCTGTCCGAACCGGCAACAGGCGCGGTGATTTGGTGGAGGCGCTCTCCGGGCTTTCCGCCGGCGACGTTTTGCTGGTCAATCCGCTCAAGGATCTGTAGGAGAATAAATGGACGGCGAAAGCAGGAATTCAATAGTCGGTAAAATTATCGAGGCGTTTCTAAAGGGTAATCTGGCCGTTTTGCTGATCATCATTGCCCTGGCCGCCGGCGCGGCCGCGCTTTTGTTGACGCCAAGGGAAGAGGAACCTCAAATCGTGGTGCCTCTGGCCGATGTCATGGTCAGTTATCCCGGCGGCAGCGCGGCAGAGGTTGAACGCCTGGTTTCGTCGCGTCTGGAACGAATGCTTTTCCAAATTGACGGGGTCGAATATGTTTATTCCATGTCCCGGCCCGGAATGGCGGTTGTCACGGTCCGCTTCAAGGTCGGCGAGGACCGTGAAAAAAGTCTGATCAAGCTCTATAACAAGATTTTCCAGAACATTGACCAGGCCACGCCGGGAATCGCCGGATGGGTCATAAAGCCGGTGGAAATTGACGATGTGCCGGCCGTAGATGTCGCGCTCTATGGCGGCGGTTATGGCGAGCACGATCTCTATCGCGTGGCCGAAGAGGTTGTTGCGCGGCTTCAGCGCATAACCAATACCGGAAAAATAACCATTCATGGCGGACTGAAGCGCGTGCTGCACGTGTATCTGGACATGGAAGCCGTGGCCGCCCACGGCCTTTCGCCCATGGAGATCGCCGGAGCTATAAAAATCTCGAATGCCCAGGCCGAGAACGGCGGTTTTGAACAGGCCAACACTTCCTTCCGGGTGGAATCTGGTCCGTTCCTGGGCAATGTCTCAGAAGTACGCAATCTGATGGTGGGTAAACACGCCGGCCGGCCGGTTTATTTGCGTGACGTGGCCAGAATAGTTGATGGGCCGGAAGAAATTTCATCATATTCCCGCATAGGATTCGGTCCGGCAGCGCCACAGACCAACGATGCTTCCTGCATGGCCGTAAGCATTGCCGCAAAAAAATCGGGTTTGTCTTATCCCGCCGTGGTCATTGCCGTGGCAAAAAAGAAAGGCAGTAATGCGGTCTGGGTTTCGGACGAAATAAAACGCGCCCTGGAGAAAATGCGCGGCTCGATCATTCCGGATGAAATGAGTTTTCGCATTGTCCGCGATTACGGGGAAACGGCCAATGACAAGGTCAACGGCCTGGTTGAAGGTCTGGCGCTGGCCATCATCACGGTGATCGCCTTGATTGCCATGGTCATGAACTGGCGGGTCGGCCTGATTGTGGCCCTGGCCGTTCCCATCACCTATTCGCTGACGCTTCTCATAAACTATCTGGCCGGTTACACCATCAACCGCGTAACTCTCTTTGCCCTGATTCTCTCGCTGGGGTTGCTCGTGGATGACCCGATCGTGGCTGTGGAAAATATTCACCGGCATTTGACCATGCGCCGTTATCCGCGCCTTAAAGCCATAGCCATGGCCATGAACGAAGTGATGCCGCCCGTCATTCTTGCCACTCTGGCCGTTGTGGTGGCGTTCATTCCAATGTTTTTCATAACCGGAATGATGGGGCCGTACATGCGCCCAATGGCGTTGAACGTGCCGCTGGCCATGCTGGCCTCGATGCTCGTTTCCTTTGCAATCACGCCCTGGGTTTCCAACAAATTGCTTAAACCGGAAAAGGACCATAAACCATATGATCTTAAGGAGACGCGCACCTACCGGATATACCGCGCCGTGATGCAGCCCATCGCCGATTCCAGGCGCAAAGGGGTGCTGTTGCTGGCAATCACCTTTGCGTTGTTCATCCTGTCTTTGCTTCTGATACCGCTCGGCGGCGTGCCGCTCAAGATGCTGCCGTTCGACAACAAGAACGAGTTCCAGATGGTGATTGACATGCCGGAAAGCGCCACCCTGGAAACGACCGATGCCGTTGCGCGCGACCTGGAAAACTATTTGCGCACCGTACCCGAAGTGGCCGATTTCACCGCCATTGTCGGAAAGAGTTCGCCAATGGATTTTAACGGACTGGTCCGGCATTATTATCTTAGAGAGGGGCCGCACGTGGCCGATATCCGGGTCAGTCTTTTGCCGCGATCCGACCGCAAGATGAACAGTCATTCCATCATGCTGCGCATTAGAAACGATATTGCCGAAATCGGTCGGCGCTGGAACGCGCGCATCAAGCTGGTGGAAGTACCGCCCGGCCCACCCGTGCTTTCCACGGTTGTGGCGGAAATCTACGGACAGCCCTACCACAAATACGGCGACCTTATTGCCGCCGGCCGGACGGTCGAGGAACGTTTTCAAAAAGAAAAGGGAATGGTTGACGTGGATGACAGCGTGGAGTCCGACCAGAAGGAATTCTTTTTCAAGGTTGACCGCGAAAAAGCTGCCCTGAACGGCATCTCCACCGAAGATATCACGCAGATATTGAGCCTGACGCTCAGCGGCCTGCCGGACGGCACTCTGCACATGCCAGACCAGCAAAATGAAATTCCGCTTGTGCTTCATATGCCGCGCGGCGACCGTTCCGATCCGGAGCTTCTCAGGAAGATAGCGCTCAGGGGCAGGGAAGGACATCTGGTGCAACTTGGCGAATTGGGGAGCTTTGAGGAAAAAACGTGTGACAAGACTATTTTCCATAAAAACCTTCAGCGGGTCGTCTATGTCACGTCAGAAATGGCCGGCAGGGGGCCGGCCTATGCCGTGCTTGATTTACAGCGTTATTTCAAGGAGCATCCGTTGCCGGCCGGGATCAAGGTGGACTGGCGCGGAGAAGGGGAATGGAAGATTACGCTGGATGTGTTCCGGGACCTGGGCATTGCATTTGCGGCGGCATTGGTGGCCATCTATGTGCTGCTGGTATATGAGACCGCATCCTACATCCTGCCCGTGGTCATCATGACGTCCATACCGCTGACCCTTATCGGCATCCTGCCGGGCTTCTGGCTGCTCAACCTGATCGTGAACAGGCCCGTGGGCGGATTCAGCAATCCGGTGTTCTTCACCGCAACCGCCATGATCGGCATGATTGCCCTGGCCGGGATCGTGGTCAGAAACGGGATTATCCTGGTGGATTTCATCCGCAATGCCGTGGCCGGCGGCCGGTCAATCCGCGACGCCGTTTTTGAAGCCGGCGCCGTCAGGTTCCGCCCGATCTTCCTCACGGCCGGCGCGGCTCTGCTTGGCACCTGGCCGATCACGCTGGATCCCATCTTCAGCGGCCTGGCCTGGGCGATCATTTTCGGCTTGTTCGTGTCCACGGCCTTCACCCTGGTCGTCATCCCGACCGTTTATTTGCTCATCTACGGCAGGCAGGGTGAATGTGGTGTTGGGGCGAAGACTGAAACTTGACGTCCATCAGGAAAATCTTTTTCGGGAGTTTTTATTACCTCTCAGGTTTGCTAACTTTTCCGAGAAAGAGATTGTTTGCCGTCTTATAGAAAATTTTGGGACACCAGGTCTGTTGTGGGAAATCTTCTGCGGTGATTGCCGACACCATATATGGGGAAAGCGGCAGGCTCCGGTGGACTTTGATATTATGAAGTCCGTCGCGGACAGCCAAACCGTTGCTGATGATCAAATGATTGTCAAAATAGATGCGCACTCCCGGTTCGTAAGGACGATCCGCATCATCAATGTAGCTCGTTATATCTCAGGAAATCTGCAAGTCTATGTTTGAGGTCAAGAGTGTCTGCGCCGAGAATAAAGGTAAACAAACCATTTTTCCCGCCTCCGCAACAGCAGTTCGTCCGATTGACTCCGTCAATGCGGAAGCATATCCATTCCGGGCCATAGCGACCGTCAGTCGAAAACGGGTTTGGAGCCGCAGGGGTCCAGTCAGTAGGTGATTGGTGGTATTTCATTCGAAGATCACCGGTTGTCAAATGGTTTTACGGCTTTCCTGATCCATGCCCATGGCTGCGTCATGCCGGCTCACCGGGGCGGTTCGCCCCTACCTGCCGGAATATGGCCGAAATAGGTGGGGCGAAGCCTCCGGTTGAGCCGTTATGCACGTCAAGAATCGAGTATGACGCAGCCATGGATCCACGCCAGCCATCGGGCGGGCGTGTCGGCGGTAAATTTCATTTCTCAAGACCAGCTTGAAGCGTCTCTGTGTCTGGCCCCTGATAACCCAATGATTTTGCCTTGGCAAAGGCGCGCTCGGACTCCGGCCCTTGGCCAAGTATTTTGCAGGCAACACCCAGGTAATACCAAATCTCAGGGTCGTCAGGATGCTCGGTTAAGACGCGCTTAAGCTCTCCGGGCCAATGGCGGAATTGTTGCGGAAGAAGACTATTCGCCAAAACCATGTGTTGGCTATCAAAGCGGTAGTAATCCGTCCATCTCGGCTGGCCAACATGGGCCAGTGTTTTTCCAATGGCAAAAGTGACGGGAATGACGGGTTGGTTATAGCCATCGTGCTGTTCAACCTTGATTTCATAATGGCTCATCAAAGCGGCCAGGTGGATAAGCCGGTTGGAGGCCAGCTTGAAAACGAAGGCGCATCCTGGCGTCCAACTCGCTCCTCTGCGCCACTGAGTTACGACAACCTCATCCACTGCATCGCGGTTGAGATCCAGGCACTCCAAATCCATACCACCGTCCACCGGCCAGTTGTTCTTCTTCATTCGCGGATCAATCAGCGTGCCCGATCGGAACACGCAACGATAGGTATCGGCTTCCTTCGCATACATTAACAGCTCAGGTTCTAGGAACACCAGCTGGCCGTTTGCCTTTTCACTTCGGTACGTAACTACAGCCCATCCTTCGGTGCGGTCCTGTTTGTGGATCGGTCGTAAGCCAAGAACGATTCGTTCGGCGGTTGCGGCTTCAGCAACAGCCGCCTGCGCAACCGAATTGGATCCTAAATCGAGGCCTTGATAGGCCGTCAGGGAAGGATCTGTGCCTTGTGCCGCGGAAACGCCTTGAGTGAAAACAATCACGCCGATTAAACTGGCCGCGCAACACATAGCGGGAATTGCGGCCAAGAGTCGTTTACTGCGAATATTCATGGCTAAAATCAGGAGCTACGCTCTTTCAGTCGAACATTTCAAGAAAGAGTGCCAGCGCATAGCCGGCAATTGGGATTACGTTTAACCGGCACTTCCCGAAACTTCATTTTCAGCGCATCAAAGGTAAGCAACCGGTTCGTGAGCAAATCGCTGAGACGAAGAATATATTTGATCGCTTCAATGGCTTGAAGCGAACCGATTACTCCCGGCACTGCGCCCAAAGGCCCCCGGGGAACTTGGGGATCTTCCGGCGGCGATTCAAAGACACAGCGGTAGCAGGCAGTTTTGCCGGGGATGACCGTCATGGTCTGGCCGAAGAACCGGAGAATGCCGGCGTGAGAATATGGTTTTTTCACGGCATGGCAGGCATCGGCAATCATGAGCTTTGAGCTAAAATTGTCCGTTGCGTCAATGACGAAATCAAAACTTTGCAAAATTTCGGCGGCATTTTCAGGCACAAGCCGCTTTTGATAAACCTGAATTTTTATCTCAGGATTCAATGCCTTCAGCTTTTCCGCGGCGGATTCTGTTTTGGGGCGGCCAACATCCGGCGTGAAATGCAGGATCTGGCGCTGAAGATTGCTTGGTTCGACGACGTCGGCATCCGCCAGGCCCAGTATGCCGATTCCGGATGCCGCCAAATAATATGCCGCGGGCGATCCGAGCCCTCCGGCGCCGATGATCAACACGCGGCCTTTTTTAAGTGTTTCCTGCCCGGCTTTCCCGATTTCCGGGAGGGAAAGGTGGCGCGCATATCTTTTGCGTTCTTTGGCATTCAATCTCAATTGTTCACCATGAATCTAAAATTCTTCCTATCCTCCCCCGGCAAAGGTCAGTATTTCCACCCGGTCGTTTTCCTTCAGGATATGCCCGGGTTGCTTGCTGGCGGGAACCAGTTCGTCGTTCATCAGAACGGCAACCTTTTGTCCGGCCGGATGCAGTTTCTTGACCAGGCCTGACAAAGTCTCGCCACGTCGTATTTCACGATTGTCTCCGTTGATTCGAATTTTCATCTTATTTTACCGCCCGCTGCGCTAGAGTCGCGGAGAACGCAGATTTTTTTATGATTTTCCTCGGCGATCTCTGCGTCTCTGCGGTGAAGTTGCATTTATTTCCAGATTCAGGTTTCCGCTCCGCAATCCGGCCAGGTCCAGTACGGCATAATTGAAGTTTGCCTTGCGCGCAGCCGTCAGGATTGATTTGCGCGTCTTGTTTTCGGCCGCCAATGGCAGTTCGTTTTCAGGCACTTCGAGCCGGACAATGCCGCGCGCCTCGATTCTGGCCCGGCAATCGCTGAACCCCAGTCCGCGAATTTTCTTTTCCAGGACGTCTATGGCGCGCAATTGTTTTGCAGTTATCGGCGTTCCATACGGAAAGCGCGAGGCCAGGCAGGGCGAGGCGGGTTTATCCGCCAGCGGTATTTTCAACAGGCGGGCGGCGACGCGAATGTCTTTTTTTGTGAATTTACACTCTTGTAATGGATGTCTGACACCGCTTTCTGCGGCGGCTTTCAATCCGGGCCGGTAGTCGGATAAGTCATCCATGTTGGCGCCGTCGACCATAAATTTTAATTTTCGTTTTTTTGCGATTTGGCGCAGGCGTTTGAACAGGGAGGATTTGCAATAATAACAGCGGTTCGCCGGGTTGGCCACGTAGCGTTTGTCGCTGGTTTCTTCGATGGAAATTACCTCGTGTTTGAACCCGAAAAAAGATGCCACGGTTTTCGCGTCGCGCCAGTCCAGTGTCGAAAGGGCGGGGGATCTGGACGTCACTGCCAACATGTTTTTGCCAAGCGTTCTGTTGGCCACGACAGCCAGGAAAGCGCTGTCAAGTCCTCCGCTATAGGACACCAGCAGCGATCCCATCTTGCGCAGACATTTTTCCAGATTGCTAATTTTTGTTTGAACTGTTGTCATAACAGAAATGGCACTAAGGCGCTGTAAATAAATAAACATTACAACCATTGTGCTAGTTTTCGCTCAGGGCAAGGCGTCGCAAGCGGAGGCGTACCTGAAAGGTACGTGCCGCTTGCGACAACACGGCCCTGAACGAAAACCAGCGTAACCCTTGGGGCGCCGCCGCTTTTGCCGTACCGCGGCGTTCCGGTCGAAGGGACATACGCTTCGTATGCCCGCTTCGACCGCGCCTTGCGGACACGGCATAAAATCGGCGGCGTGGTTGTAACGTTTATTTATTGACAGTGCCTAAGCATTTTCCGCTAAATACGCGAATGTTTGCTGCAGTTTATTCGTGTCTTTTCGCGTGTTTCGCGGACTATCTCTTTTTTTATATTTTCACTCCGTCTTCCATTGCCGCAATCACGATGCGGGCGCAGGCTTCGGCGTCGGATCCGGCATGGTGATGGTTCAAAGGTATGCAAAGATGGCGGCAAACATCCGATAATTTTGTCGGATAGATGCGCCACACGCGCCTGGCAAGAGCCATGGTGCATTCGTATCGAAATTTCGGCGGAGTTATGCGGACCTGCTCGCAGCAGGTATTAAGGACTTTGCGATCGAACCCGGCGTTGTGAGCCGCGACGAAACTGACGCCCTTGAGGCGTTTTTCAAGCAGCGGCCACAATTCATGGAATGTCGGTTCGTCCTTGACCTGTTCCCAGTCTATTCCGTGCAAATATGTGAATACAAATTCCCGGCGCGGCGGCCGGATGAGTTTGTAAAAGCTGTCCGCGATTTTGCCGTTTTCGACGGTCACCACCGCCACGGCGCAGGCGCTGTCTCCGCCGTAATCGGCGGTTTCGAAATCAATGGCGGCAAAAGCTGAAGGCTTTTGTTTCATATTGTAGATGAAGATCGGTTTACCGGTGGCTGCGAAACCGCAAGGCGGATTTTTTATCGGATGATGGTTATTCCGCCTTCTTGCCTGAGTTGAACCGGACAAGTTTATCCCATAGAATCGATCCGTCAGAGGCGCAGTATTCTTTGGAAAATTCTAGCGTGAACTTATTGATAACATTAGGATATTCGGCTTGGAACTGTTCATTTTTTTCCTTTGCTTTGTAACCAAGCGGTTCAATAATGTCGGTATAAAGGTTTTCATTACCGGAGATGAATTCCCAAAATTGTTGTCCACAGAATTTTAAGTAATCCCCCTTATCCGGCTTCCTGTTTTTACCGTAACAACAACCGTTTATAGCAACGGTCTTCATGCCTTTTGTGTTGGTTTCGCGTATTCTTTTTGCTCTTTTAAAGTCGTCTTTCATTCGGGCGATTTGGCGGCTATTGCCCCAATTGGGGCCAGACTTGATAGAAACTAGATAGGCGGTGCCATCCTTTTCGAATTCCAAGTCGATTCCTTCCGCCGATGATTTTTTCCCTCCGTAAACATGGCCACAAATGAAAACCGCAAGTTCTTCCAAAAATCCGCCGAATATACCCTCTTCTTGCGATGAGAGGTGCGCGTCAAGAATGGTTTTTACCAAATCATGAGCGGTATTCTGATTCTTAGCTTTGAAGAGATAGGGGTTCTTCCTGGATAGAATCTTTTTCAGTTGAAGCGCTAAAAGATTCTCAAGCCTTCGTTTGTGAAACTCGTGTATATTTGACTCGATGAAAATTGTGATTTCTTTTTTTGTTACTTTTCCCATATTCCGCCCTTCTTTCACATAGCATCATTTCGACCGGATTGATTTTTCCCTTAGCAAGTTCGACATATTCCGGCAAAACGTCGATGCCGACCGCGTTTCTGCCGAGCTTCTGGGCCACTTCGCACGTGGTTCCGCTTCCGACGAACGGATCGAGAACCCAGTCGCCTTCTTTTGTAAAAAGTTTAATGAACCATTCCGGGAGTGCATGTGGAAATGTTGCGCTATGATTTCTGTTATCCGTTTCAGTGGCCAAGTGGAGAACGTTAGAAGGATAAGCTTTGTCCCTTCCAATCCAATTGGCGATGTTTTTTCCAAAGCCGCTACCAACCCGAGAATCGAATCGAATTACATCGTTTTTTCCGAGATGTTTTAATCTTGTTTCAGCCCATTTCCCCATCGGCACCATCACGTTTTCCTGAAACATCTGAAAATCCCTTGACTTATTAAACTGCAGGCAGCGTTCCCACGCATCTCTGAATCTGTTCGGCCATTTGCCGGGGTGACAATTTCGTTTGTGCCAAATAAATTCCTCTGTCCACAGCCAGCCCTGTTTACGTAAAGCCATGATAAGTTCAATGACATAGGTGTGTCGTTCCCCTTCAACTACCTTTTCCTTTATGTTGAGTATAAAAGTGCCTGTTTGTTTTAGCACCCGAAGAAACTGTTCGCTTTTTGGCAGGAACCATTTCGTGTATTCGTTTGGCCTGATTCCTCCATAGGTTTTTTCCCGGCAGTCTGCATAAGGAGGAGACGTGACTATCAGATCGAAAAAATCGTCAGGATAGTCCAAAAGAACATTAGCGCAATCCCCTGTTTTAATAATGCATTCAACCATTTGCATGACTATCCCTTCGCTACGATTCGATTGCGACACAAATCATAATTTTTTCATTAAAATCTTTGCGATAACTAGCCTAGATTATCCCAACGTATTATTTTGTCAATTTCCTTTATTTTTACATAGTCACGGGTGGCAGAGCAGTGCCGCAGTTACGGCGGAATCGATCCCTCCGCTTAAACCAACAGTGATTTTTGCTTAGCCGGTTTGTTCATGAAAAACTCAAGCCAGCGCCTGGTCAATGTCCGCCTTAAGATCTTCGACGTCCTCGAGCCCGACCGAGAACCTGATGTAATCCGGAGTCACGCCGGTCGCGGTTTGCTCGGCCTCGGTCAGTTGCTGGTGCGTGGTGGAGGCCGGATGGATCACCAGGCTCTTGGCGTCGCCTATGTTCGCCAGGTGTGACAGCAGTTTCACGGAATTGATGAATTTTTTACCGGCTTCCAGTCCGCCCTTTACGCCGAATCCGATCAATCCGCCGAATCCGTTTTTGAGATATTTTGCGGCGATTTTATGGTTCGGATTGTCTTCCAGGCCCGGATAAACGACCCAGCTTACCCGGGGATGTTTTTTCAACCAACGCGCCATCTCGAGCGCGTTTTCCGAATGCCGCTTCTGGCGCAGGGGCAGGGTTTCAAGCCCAAGTAAAAATTGATGGGCGTTGAACGGACTCAGGGCCGCGCCAAGGTCGCGCAGGAGCGTCACCCGGATTTTTGTAGCGTACGCGATGTTTCCCAGGCCGGGCACGTTGCCGAGAGCGTCCCAATAAACAATGCCGTGATAACTGGGGTCAGGCTCGGTGAATTCAGGGAATTTGCCGTTGTTCCATTTAAAATTTCCGGAATCCACGATTATTCCGCCGAGCGACGTGCCGTGGCCGCCGATGTATTTTGTGGCAGAGGAGGCGATGATGTCAGCCCCGTGGTCAAAAGGTCTTACCAGGCCTATGCCGACCGTGTTGTCAACCGCCATCGGGATGCCGGCGTCATGGGCGATTTTTGCCAGCGCCTCGAAGTCCGGCACGTCGAGCTTCGGGTTGCCGATGGTTTCCGCGTAAATGGCGCGGGTTTTTCCGGTAATTGCTTTACGAAATTCTTCCGGCTTCTGGGAATCGACAAACTTGACAGTGCGTCCCAGCTTCGGAAACAGATGATGAAACAACTGGTATGTTCCGCCGTAAAGGTTGTTCGCCGCCACGATTTCATCCCCGAGCCGCGTAACGGCCAGCAAAGCGTAGGAAATGGCGGCCTGGCCCGAGGCCACGGCCAGGGCGCCTGTGCCGCCTTCCAGGGCAGAAACGCGCTTTTCGAACACGTCGGTGGTCGGGTTCGATAACCGAGTGTAAATGTTGCCGAATTCCTTCAGGGCGAAAAGATTGGCCGCATGTTCGGTGCTTTTGAATACATAAGAAGTGGTCTGATATATCGGCACTGCCCGCGCGCCCGTGGTTGGGTCGGGCTGCTGGCCCGCGTGCAGGGAGAGAGTGTTGATACCGTGGTTGCTCATGATGTTTTTTCCTCCTGTTTTAAATTCGTTGAAAACATTGAACGTTCAACGTTGGAAGTTGAATGTTTCCACTCTGTCTTTAATCTTGCGTCACATCCTTGTAAAGCGGCGTTGACAAATACCGTTCTCCGAAACTGGCCGCGATGGTGACAATTCGTTTGTCTTTCAGGTTAAACTGTTTTATGGCTTTTGTCACCGCGCAAATGTTTGCGCCGGTGCTTATGCCGGCGAACACGCTTTCCTCCTTTGCCAATCGCCGGGCCCATTCGAACGCCTCGTCGTTCGTGACGGTTATCACACCGTTCAAAAGCGACGTGTCGAGATTCTTCGGCAAAAACCCGGCGCCGATGCCCTGTATCTTATGCAAGCCCGGCTTGCCGCCGCTGATCACGGACGAATCCTCCGGCTCCACGGCTATGGCTTGAAAATTTGCATTCATTTTTTTCAGATAACGGGTTATCCCTGTAATGGTGCCGCCTGTGCCGACCCCGGCCACAATGGCGTCGATTTTACCGTCAGTGTCCTTCCAGATTTCCGGTCCGGTCGTGGCCTCGTGCGCGGCCGGGTTGGCCGGGTTTTCGAACTGTTGCGGTATCCAGCTGTTTTTTGTATTTGCATTAAGTTCCTCAGCTTTTTCAACCGAGCCGCGCATACCCTTGTCGGCCGGCGTTAAAACCAGTTCTGCGCCAAGGGCTTTCAGCATGACTCTGCGTTCAATGCTCATTGATTCGGGCATGGTCAGGATCAGCCGGTATTTGCGGAGCGAACAGACAAACGCCAGTCCTATACCGGTGTTGCCGCTGGTGGGTTCGATAATGAGCGTGTCCTTGTTTATCAAACCGCGTTTTTCGGCGTCCTCTATCATGGCAGCTCCGATCCTGTCCTTGACGCTGGAGTAGGGGTTGTGCGATTCCATTTTCAGTAACACTTCCGCATCCGAAGGATCAATCAGCCGATTGATTCTGACAAGCGGCGTATTTCCGATTGTGTTTATTATGTTTGGTTTGATGGGCATGTTTTCTCCGTTATATCTGATACGACACGGACGTTGTCTGGGTTTTTACTCTGTTCACAAGATTTTCAAACGTTATGTTGTCCACAATTTCCGCGGTGGCCTTTGCCACGTCCAGCCAGATGTTTCTGAAAACGCATTTATATATGTCCTTGCAGCCGGCATATCCCTTTTCCGTGCAGGCAATTGGTTCGGTCGGCCCGTCTATATACCTGATTATCTCTCCGACTTTTATGGAGGCAGGCGGTTTTGCGAGATAATAACCGCCTGCTTTTCCCCGCCGTGACTCCACGAATCCGCCGCGTTTCAGGTCAAGGAGCACCTGTTCCAGAAACTTTATGGGTATATCGTCGCGTTTAGCAATGTCGTGAATAGTCACCAGCTTATTCTCTCCGTAATTAAGGGCCAGATCCAGGACGGCCTTTAACGCATAATCTCCTTTAAAAGTTATTTTCATATTGCTTAATCTCTATTATTTCTATAGAGATAATTCAATTTACAATAAAATGGTTATCTGTCAATAATTATTTGAGGCAATTTCAAAACTTCGGGAGAAGACGGACGCGACGAAGCGCGTCCCTCCATCGCCAAACTTCTCATATCCTTAGTCAATTACCTATATTTTTTTACCCTGATGTCTTCTTCGGAGACGGTCATCAGGATGCGGAATTGGCCGGGAGTCAGGTTGATGGCTTTCCGGAAATTCCTGGTGAAATGGCTTTGATCGCAGAACCCGCATTGCTGGGCAATGGCACTCAGGTCGAGCTCCGTGGAAGCCAGCAGCCGCTTCGCCTCGGCTATGCGTATTTCAAGCAGCAGTTCGTGAAATGTTTTTCCGGTGTCATGCCTGATATGCTTTGTGATACTCGGCACGCTGGCGCCCACATAATGCGAGGCTTCCTCCATTGTCGCCGATTTTTGATAATTGCCTTCCAGCCATCTGGCAACTTTTTCCGACAAGACCTGCGTCAGGACGGCGGGTTGGGTGGAGCGCAAGGCAAAATCGGAAATGATTTCATGGAACAGATGGCAGACATCCTCGATCCTCCCCGCCTGATCCATGCGCGTCGCAAAGCGCAGTTCGGCGCGGACAACCGCCGACCGGTCGTCTCCCCGCAATATTGCGTTGCGGGTAAGCAGCGCCAGGGGCACGCGCAAATGCGCCTTAAGCCGGACAATATCCCAGTTGCATGCGCGCAGGACCATGGCAAGATAAGCCGAACATTGCCGGCGCAGTTGTTCTGTTCTTGCGCGGGCAACCCCATCCACCAGGGCGTCGGCGCGGCGAACCAGTGTCGCCGCCTTGATTGCGGCCGAACCCATCCGCTGCAAATGCTCGGCAATGGCGCGCTGCTGCAGATATACTTCGTGCCGTCGCCTGAAATATTCGGCCGAATTCAGTCCGGACGCAAAAGAGGCGTCCTGCAGATAGGCGCCTATGCCGCGCAGCTGGGCGGTTGAAATGGGGGGCGCGGCGGAAAGTAATTTTGCCGTCAGTTCCCTGTCGGGCAGATCCGGTTTTTCCGGGAGATCGGTGTCGCACAAACGGTTGCCGCTGTCCGAGGCGGATCTGAATCCGCCGACCGCCACGCACCCGATGCAGCGGGTATGCGGCGCCACGGCCACGGCGGCAAACAACAGTCCCGCCCAGCAGGCATAATGAAACGGCTCGGCCGTGTCCAGGGCATTTTTCGCCGCCTCTTCATATACTGCCAGGCATTTTGCTTTCAGTCCGGCGTCTCCCATGCAGTGGCGGCAGAACTCCGGCAAAGTACCCTCTGTCCGGAAACTCCGTGTTTCGCGGTCATAGAAAAGGACTCCCTGTCCGGTATGGCGCGATATATTTGCCAACAGCAGCGCTATGGAGTCGTCAAGGCGCGTTTTTTTCATTTATCGTTTTATACCAAAACATTATCAGATTATCCAATCATTTTTCGGGTTGATTCGTAATATTATGTCTTAAAAAAAGGAATTTAACTGGAAGCATAGGAATTTCAAAGTTCATGTAGGGCGCGAGCTTGCTCGCCGCCGTTTTGCATCTGATTCGGGACGGCCTTCGCAAGCGAAGGCCCTACATGGGACGTGGACAACAGTTGCGGCTTTGCCGCCTAATTTAATTCCCGCCTGCGCGGGAATGAAAGGAAGAAACATGCGTCATCATATAGAGAATAAAATCTATCACATCGAAATCCTCACGCCCAAGCAGAATTCCGAAAAACTCGAGGAGGATCTGTCCAAATTTTCCGAAAAATACGAAACGGTCATGAAAGCCGGTTATGTGGCCTGCATCACCGATAATCCGATGGGCCACCTCAGCTTCCAGACCACCGACATTCTCCCGGAGCTGGGGCTGAAAGTGAACCCGGAACAGCTCATGATCCATCTCAATACCTTTCATACCAAGGCCGACCTCGATAAGATCCTGGAGACCGCCCAAAAAATGGGCTGCAAATATCTGCTGACGCTTTCCGGCGACGGCAGCGAACGCCTGCCGAAACTCAGCCCGGAATCGCTGGGGCTGCAGGTCAACACCGTCACCTCGGTTGAACTGCTCCGTTACATAAAGCAGAAATATCCCGGAGTCTTTACTTGCGGCGTGGCCTTCAACCCGTATGAACCCCAGGATCATGAGTTGGAAAAAATGCGCCGGAAGGTGGATGCTGGCGCGGAATTCATCTGCACCCAGCCGATTATCGGACACAATCCTTGCGTTGACAGTCTCAAGCCGTTCGGTCTGCCTGTGATCATTGACGCCTGGATGTCCAGGAAACTGCACTTGCTTTCGGAATGCGTGGGTTATACCATTCCGGAAGACACGCCCTATGATCCGTTGGCCAACCTGCGCGAGTTGCGCAAGAACTATCCGGATTACGGCCTTTATCTGGCGCTGGTCGGTTACAAAACGCAGTTCCCGGCGCTCGGGGAAATCTGGAACTGAACATGGAAAAGAAAACGGAGCAGATGTATGACCCGGTATTGTCCGGCAAGGAAATGGCGCGGTTCATTTCCCTGCTGGGAATAAAAAAGGCGAATACAAAGACGTGGCAGCTTCTGCTTTTGGGGATTTTGGCGGGAATTTATATCGGCGTCGGTTCGCACTTGTTCCTTGTGGCGATGAGGGAGGGCTTGGGGCGGATTGTCGGCGGTGCGGTGTTTGGCGTCGGTCTCGTTCTGGTGGTTGTGGCGGGCGCGGAATTGTTCACGGGCAACATCATCATGATCGTGGGAACCCTGACGCGCCAGTTTTCGCTGGCCAAAATGCTCAGGAACTGGGCCGCGGTTTACATCGGCAACATGGCTGGGTCTTTTCTGCTGGTATTTCTGGTTTGGCACTGCGGCCTGCTTTTCCGCAACGGCGCGCCCACCGAACTTGGGACGTTCGCCGCCGGAGTTGCGGATGCAAAGCTGCAACTCACCTTTTGGGAGGCGTTTTGCCGTGGCATTTTATGCAACATGCTGGTCATCCTCGCCATCATTATGGCCATTTTTTCCAAGGATATCATTTCAAAAATCGTCTGCTGCATCCTGCCCATCATGGCGTTTGTGGCCTCGGGATACGAGCACTGCGTGGCGAACATGTATTTGCTTCCGGCAGGTCTGGCGGCCAAGGGAACGCCGCTTCTCGGCCAGGCGATCATGTTCAAGAACATCATCCCCGTTACGCTCGGCAACATAGTGGGAGGTATCGGCATATTGATGCTTCATCCGAACAGAATCCGCCAGCTGATCGTGCTGACCAGGGGGCCGGCGCCGACCGGGGAAAATGGCGCCGACAAAAAGTAACCTTTTGAAACTTTATGTGCTAAGATGAACTGCGGAGCGGCGCCGCCGCTTCAGGAGGATGAGGCCGCATCCACATCGCTGGTTGATGACGGCATGAGCGTTATGTAAGCCTGGGCCGTATTTGTGGCGGAGCCGTTGGTCGAGGATCCTGCGCCGCTGTTGTCGGTGAAAGTGGAGGAGACCGTGATGATCTGAACCTGGACGGAGGTGGGATCGTAGAGGCTTTTATAGGTGACCGTCGAGCCGCTGCGCGAACTCAGGGTTCCCCAGGTGTCCTGCGACAATGACCACGTGTAAATGTATCCGTTTTTAGCCGTAAGCGTTACGCTTTCGCCGTAATACAGCGTGGCGGCGTCAGGTTCAATGTAAATTTTTTGCGAGGCGGAATCGACCTCGCATCCGCAAAACAACGCGATTATCGCAATGGCAGCCAGGTCAAAAACAACGCCCGCAAGCAGTTTTAATTTCTTCATGTATTTTTTCTTATTATATCGGGCGGCAATTGTCAACATCCAAAATTGACCCTCCCTGAATCACATACGCGCACTTGCAGTGCCGCGTCTCATCAGGCATACTTCTTTCCATGAACTATCAATTGATCGCGAAACATGCGGAACTTTCCGCTGCAGTCGGGCGCCTCAGCCTGGTCAACCCTCTGGCCGTTGACATGGAAATGGAGAACAATCTCCATCATTACGGACTTCATCTGGCGCTGGTTCAGATTGCCACGCCGGCCAATGCGGTTTTCGTTTTTGATCCGGTATCGCTCGGAGAATTAAAGCCGCTCGGCGAGTTGCTTGCATCAGGGCGGCATGAATTGATCATGCAGGGGGCTGACTTCGACCGCCGCACCTGTTTCCAACTGCACGGCTGGATTCTCGACCGCATTTTTGACACGCAAATTGCGGCCATGTTCTGCGGCTTCAAGCAGACCGGCCTGGGAAATATGCTCGACCTGTTGTTCGGGGTGAAGACGGATAAGAAATTCCAACGGCAGGACTGGATGAGGCGTCCGCTCTCAAAGGCGGCCCTGGAATATGCCGCCAAAGATGTCGGTTTTCTCCATGCCCTCAGGGAACATCTGACCGCGCGCCTGATCGAGCTAAAGCGGCTTGACTGGGCGCTTGAGGAAATGGTCTTTGCCGGGCGAAACATTATTGACGATTCCCCGACGCCGACGCACTGCCGCGTGAAAAATTCCTCCAGCCTCACCCCGCGCCAGCTTGCGGTTTTAAAGGCGCTCTGCGCCTATAGGGAGACCATGGCGAAATTTCTGGATAGACCCGCTCATTTTGTCGCCAGAGATCAGATACTGATGGAAATAGTCATGCGTCCGCCGCAGGATGAAAAGGCGGTCCATGACATAAGGGGATTGCATCCCGCCCTTTATCACAGGCCGGCCGCCGAAGGATTGCTGGAGGCCATCCGCGAGGGGATGAAAGCTCCTGAGGAAACTCATCATATCTGGCGCGGCCGTAAAATTTCACCCGTAAAGGGTTGGGAGGAACGCCTCAAGAACATGCGCGCCTGGAGAACGGAAATTTCCCGGGAGCTTGATCTGGAGCCGCACCTGGTTTTCAGCGCGGAGGTGATGGCCTGGTGCGCCCGCAATCCCGGCCGGGAATTATTGCCGGTCATTGCCGGAAACATCAGGGACTGGCAGAAGAAATCGTTCTGGCCGGAATTTCAAAAGAGATTCATGCCGGCTTGATGAAAAAAATTAAGGTTGCATATACGGCGCAGACAATAGACAGTTATCAATAAAATTCTGCGCTGTGTGGCGTAATGATAATTGGTGGGAAGAAGGGGAAATTTATCAGGATAGGTGAGGGAGGAGGGATTTATCCATCAGTTATCATGAATTCTGTTTTTCTTCTTCTTTTATTTCTTTTCCGGTTCTGCGATTTGATATAATGAGCCCATTGGAGCGTCACGATCCCGCAGCGGGATCGGGGCGGATTCTGCTCCAACGCAGGCCAGGGCTGGCGGCTGGGCTGGAACGCTCTTTTCTGCGGCGAGCCGCTGGCCGCCGCCTTGCCCTGCGTTTTTCCGGTTTAAAGGAACGGCGGACAGGCACATGCTTAAGGACAAGGTTTGTATAGGTGTTTAAAGCGGCCTTGGGCAAGTCATGCGTGTTGATATAGAGCGGCTCGGCGGTTAATGTTTCTCCGGGGGCCAGGCGCAAGTCATCACACTCGCAGACGGCCTTGAGCGACTGAAAGAAATAGTAAAGACTGCTGTCGCCAAAAACCAGCCGGATCACGCCGCAGAAACGCCGTTGATCCAGAAAGCCCAGGGTCAGATAACGCCCGCTCCTGCGGTCGGCCAGAATAGTATGCCCGGAAGCCGCGAGATGCGTCCGGTAAAAATCCCAGCGCTGGTTGCACAAGTCCATGGGCATCCGGCACATTTCCGTTTCCGTCCCTAAAAACGTCCACGAAGTCGGCATGCTTTGGAATTCCAGAAATCTGCCGCGACGAAAGGAAACGTCGAAAGGAACCAATTCCCGGATAAACAACGGCTGAGCCGAGATGTTCACGACCTTCAACACCAGCTTGAATTGTCCACGGCCCAAGCCGGTCAAAGAATAATCCAAGGAAACCAGTAAGGCGTCAATATCGCTTCGCCTGGTCGCGGGAGAAGACCGCCTTTTCGCCCGGCAGTTGCTGGAAGTGGCCCTGCGCGTCGTAATCCGTATGTGCAATAAATTCAACCCAATTGGTGTAGAGACCAACCTTGCCGCGGTACATAAAGGTGTGGCGGTGCCAAGCGGTGTTGCGGGACAAACGCTGTCGGTAGGCTTCTGTCGGTTGCAGGCAATATTCGTATTCGAACTCGGCTTCCGGATCTCTGACGGTTTGCGGATCGTAGAGCCGGAAGCCAACGCTGGGGCCCTGGTTTTCCGCGGCGATAATTTTCGCGTAGCCCAGGCTGTTCAGCAGATGTCGGAAATAGTCGGCATTTTGCAGGCAGTGGGCAATGGCGATGCGGTACCCCTCGATGCCCAAGTATTTCAGCGCGGCATAAGCCCCAAAGACCCCTGCCGCCCCCCGGGAACACTCGATCGTGGATGTCAGATGCGTGCGGCCCTGCAGTTCCTTCTCAAAGTAGCTGTAAATATCCGGATCGTTCTGCAGAAAGTCCAAGATGACTGCGTCCTTGAACATGACAAGGCTGGAGGTATAGGGAACGTACCCCCACTTCTGAAAGTCCACCGTAAACGAGTCGGCGAACCGCAACTCCCGGAAACGGTCCACATTCCGGCGCAATCCGTGGAGAGTGGCCTCGTTGATTTCCAGTGGATTGCGGCCGAAATCGTAGTCGAGGAAGAACAGCAAGGACCAACCGATGGCCGAGTCCACGTGGATGTGCGGCCGGTGTTTGACTTCATAGTCGGCGCAAAGGCGGTTGACCAAGTCATACACGGGCTTGACTTGGTCCACGGCAAACGTGTCCGTGGTGCCCATGGTTAGCATAATCGTGGGCACGGCGCAATTGAGTTGGAAACAGGCGCGCAGGTGGCGCTCCATGTCGCCAAGATCAACATCATTGTTCTCGTTCAGTTTGACGCGGATCGTGCGCGTGGTCACATCCACGCCGAGTAGCGAGAGGTTGGTGATGTTGGAGTAGTGGCCGCCCTGGGCGTTGATGATGCGGTAATCGTGGATGTACCCCATGCCGAAGGCCTGCGCCTCGGGTAACGACTTGCGAATGCCGGCCAGGTAGCCGTAAAGGTTACAGAACGTGCCTCCTTGGGTGAAGATGCCAGTGGCGCGGGTCGGATCGTACCCGGCCAGGCTGGCCATTTACCGAACGACGTTTTTCTCCAGTTCATCAGCCATTCCCGCGTATTCCTGGTACACCAAGTTGGGGTTGGCCAGAGTTCCGAGCATCGCGCCGTAAATGGCCGGATCGCACGGCATGGTAATGACGTTCTCCACGCTGGCGGGGTTCTCCCAATCTTTCGACAGCGCCGCGGCAAAAAGCATCAGTTCATCCGGGTGTCCGTCGGGAATGCGGCTGTTGATGGATACGCACCGCTCGGCGAGGAGCCGGTCGCGGAGGCGTTCGCCATCGGGATAGACGGTCAGTCGCTTGTCGGGAGGCAGTCCCCGGCGTCGGAACTCGTTGACGCGGCAAAAGCCCTCCTCTGCAAAGCAGGGCCAGAGCTTCGGATCGCGGGAGAAGAATCGCGCCATCAGTTCCTTGAATCGGCGTGCGAAGGCCGGTGATATGCCGTAGACTCTGTCTGTTTCGTTGTGCGGATTCATGAACGTTCCTTGATCTGGGAGAATGTTTGAAACTTCCTATCGGAAGTCGCACATGGCGCCTCGCGAAATGTATTCATAACGGCCCATGTCCGCAATTCCGAAAAACCAATCTGGCCGGCGTCGCCCATCCAGATCAAGCGCATTTCCCATCCAGATGCAACAAAGCTTGAAAATTATCGTTGGTAATTTTCTGATAGGCGCTCGTGGATAAACGACGCTCGTTGCGCAACGACTCAAAATAGGGCACAATCGGGACATCCTGGTTCACATGACCAATATCCGTGCCAAACAACAATTTATTTTGAAACTCCTCCATGAAACGGATTCCAGCTTCCGGATCACGACTAATGGCATTATATCCGCTTCCAGCGGACAAGTCCCCGTACAGATTCGGATAGGTCCGCAACAATTTCCATAACCGCCCTTCCTTTTCGATTTTGCCCTTGGGATAACCGCCGCGGGCCTCGTCCGTAATATTCCCGTCAATCTCCGCCCAGAATGCCATGGCATGTCCTATAAAATTCGTTGCCGGAAAATCCCGCAACATTCGTTCCAAACGCGGCAGACCCGGATCATCGGCCAGCCCATACACGCCGCCAACACGATCCGCCGTATGAAACAATACGGGCATGCCGGCCTGTCCGCATTGATGGAACAGATTCTGACACCGCGGATCGTCAAAAAGAAGATTGGCCGTCACCTCCCCCACGCCTTTACAGCCAAGTTGCCGATACTCCTCCAAAATCCACGAAAAATCGGTGTCCGGTTTGTTTCCGTCATTGCGGGGATCAAAATTGCAGAAGGGAATGATCCGGTCGGGATGCCGTCTGGCAATCGCCACCACATCGCGAACTGGAATCACTTCAAAAAACGATTCGGGACTCACCACCGGCAACAGCACGGCGCGATCAATGCGCAAATCATCCATCTTGCTCAACAAAGCATGCTCGTCAAAGTCCCGGCGGGTTTTATCCCATTTACCCACATGAACATGAATATCAATCATGGCTTTTTTTCCTTTCAACACGATAAGAACTTTTTAAACTACGGCACTGAAAACATCATGCCTTGCAAAAGATATTCATAACACCCCATGTCCACCACGCCTGAAAACCGGTCAATACGACGACGGCCATCCAGATCAAACGCGCCGGTCATCCAGGATTCATTTATCCCCGCGTTGACGCAGGGGGAACCTCGCGACGGACGAAAATTGCCGGTGTCCTTGCCCACAAACTGCGGATCGGACTCAATATTGTTCACGCTTCCGGCGGCGCAGGAGTTCGTCGGGGCAAAACAGCTATTGGTACAGATAACATTCGGATACACATTACTATAAATGCCATATGTATCGCGATTATAATAAATAATGCAATTGATACACCGAATATCGCTTCCTTGTACGCCGCCTCCACCGGGCCACGCCGCCGAACTATTACTCACAAACGTGCAGTTCTCATAAGTCTGTGTGCCTGTTCCGCTGTAGGTACCAGCAGCCCCTCCCCCTGTCCCGCCTGATGTGTTAAAACCAAAAAAACTGTTGCGTATTGTGGAAATCCCCTTTTCAGTATTAACTATCCTAATTCCGCCGCCAGAAGCGCTCGCGTTATTGCTCACAAAAACACAGTTTGATATAAGCAAAGCCCCAGTCCCGAGCGCGCTATTCAAATTAACATACATCCCCCCGCCGCTGCCGTTTGTAAGGATGTTATTATCAAATATACAATTAAAAAAGGTGTTGGTATATAGACAAGGAATCACGGACGCTCCTCCTCCTGCGTCGCTATTGGTTCCAGAGCATTTATTCCAACATACTCTACAATTCATGACTAAACTGGCATAAGAAACTGCAATTCCGCCACCGTTGCCGGCGCTTGGATACCCGTTTGACATAGTGAACCCATCAACAATTATTGGACTTGTTACCCCGGTCAAATTCATACAACGAACCGCCCCGTTGCCGTCCAGAATCGTAACATCCCTGCCATTCACACTTTTGATCGTTAGCATTTTGCCGTTTAAATAAATCTCATTGGTCAAATAATACGTGCCGTTGCTGACCAGCACTGTATCCCCGGCAGTCGCCGCATTCACCGCCCATTGAATATTCGTGGTCGCGTCCGGCCAGTTGGTATATGGCGAATTGTTAGTACCCGACAACGAGACATAGTGCGTATCGGCGGCATACGTCGTCATGGCAAAAGAAGCGACCAACAAACACATCCAACGCCAACTAAATGTCCGTAATTTATGCGCACTCATTTTGTTTCCTCCATAAAACGCCGCGACGGGGCTCGGCGCCTACATTTCCCCGGATATCACAGGCTCTTTTGTAGATGCACTGCCCCGCCAAGGTTCCAATTTCAGATTGGTGACTATCACCGAGTAAGCATATTTTTTGAAGGCGAACAGCTTCAACTGCTTGGCTTCCTCCGGATCGTTGGCTACCGGACGCCGGATAACGACGAACCGGCGCGGCGTTTTCCAACGCGTCGGAGTATAAAGAAACTCGCCGACTTCCCAACCGAAATGCAGTTTGCGGAAACTTGCCGATTGCGCGTGCTGCTTTATGCCGCGATATTCGCGCGCCACGATAGCGTAGCCCATCCCCTGTTTTTCGAGGTAATTGATGAGTTTCCCGGAAAAGTATCCGGAGTCGGCCCGGATGCGAATGCGCGCGCGAGCCATCGTTGGCGGAACTTTCGCCAGACAGAGATTCAAAAAAGCGATCACGCACGAATTGCTCGCGGCATCTCCCGGACGCAACGAGCCGTGCCAGAATTCCTGGCGTGTAGCTTCGAAACACAACAACGGATGATAAGAACGGCGACCGCGTTTCTTGGGATTGTACCCGACGCGCGCTCCCTGTTGTTTGCCATAAAGCGTCAACACGACCGAGTCTATATCGAAGATCAAAATGTTGGTCGGACAAGGCAAGCCGAACAAATCGTGCCGCAGTTGATTGTGCACGCGCGCGATCTGGCGAATCAGCGCCGGTGTCAGACGCTTCAGAAATCTTCGCAGCGTCGTTTGATCCGGAAATGTTTTCAAGCCGAGCAGCGCCAGAAACGTGCCGTTGTATTGCAGCACATCGGTCTTGTTCAAGCGGCGCAACCCGGCGATAATAACCAGCAGCAACGCCATGATCAGATCGATAGACTGGTAGCTGCCGCGCCGCAGGTCGGGAATGACTACGTGTTGCAAGCGTCTGCGCAAACGCAGCTGTTTGCAAAAACGCTGAATCAACAGCATCCCGCCGAAGTGCGTCAGATGCGGCTCGTCGAACGAAATACTCAATGTTTGCAGACCTTTGCGCATAATTTGCGCCGTAAAAAACCAAAAAATAGTAGCGGTGCCATAACTTCACTAAAAGGTATGTTATAGCACCAATATCAAAATGCGCGTTTTGACCGCATAAAACAAGGCTAAAATAACAATTCATGACATCATTTCACGCTTTTTTGAGGTTATAACGGAAAACACTATATCCTATAAGTTAATTTTTTGAAATAAAGATCACGTTTTTCTAAGAAAAACGCAGTTTCCTTTAAAAGTTCAGTTCCGATTTTTCTGGTTAATATATATGCCAAGCACCTCCTTTCAACATGTGGCTGTCCCACGGGATTCATCTGAATCCTGGCAAATAGGCCAGTTCCGGGCTTGCGCAGATACGTCCCGGCGGTCTGGCTGTCCCATAGGAATTCAGCAAATCATCCAAGTATAAATAGCGCCACAAAACCGCTCTCAAAACGGTAAAGAGCCGTGTGAAACTGTGCGCCCACGACGAGAGATGGGCAAGATAACGCAAGATCAAATGCACCAGCAGACCAATCCAAATCTGCCAACGGACGGCATTGGAATTATAGCCGAGAAAATCAGCCAACCGGAGCGTCTGCTTAATTTCCAAAATAATAGCGTTATGTTTCGGATCATACGCGGCGCCATAAATTGAATCGCGCGGCACGGGACACCCCAGATTACGGACGTCTCCCGTTGCCGGATCATAGATAAGGATATTCGCCCCTTGATACCCTTCCCATTGATGCGAGTAAAAACCCTCCATCAACCAGAACGGATGTTTCGGAGCGGGCGCCGGCGTATGCGTCGCTATGATCAAACGCCCGTCGTTCATCAGGCACATTGACGAATGAATCTTGCTGGGAGGCGTGGACCGTCCATAAACCATGCACTCGCGGCGAGTGTCAAAGCAGAAACGAAACCGGTCCTCGTCCCGCAGGTATTCATGAAGCTGTGCGCAGACAGACTGGCTTCCCTCGCCGCATAAACTTACAAAAATCCGCCCGTCTGGCCCAAAGGCCATATCCCAGATGGAATTATGCGCAACGTCTTCCGGAAAATAGGTCGCTTTAACCGCCCTCTGCGGAATCAAATCGAAAAAATCCTCCGGTAGACTGCTCCTGTTTATTCTTGGAACTTTGATACTGGTTGCTTCCTCAGAATATTTTTTAATTTTAACATCCATTCTTCGCTTGGACATTCTAAACCTCATCGTTCGATATGGTTCATTTCGTTATTTTCACAAACCCAACCTGGAGCCATTTATCGTCTGAAACGTTTTTGTTTGCCGGAATTACCGCGGGGACGCGCGAACCCGGACGGGCTATGCCGATACTGAGTTCATAATCACCTTCCGGATACTCCGGTGGAATTTGTATTGAGGAATTAATGCAATAATCATTACCCGGCAGCCAGCTTTTCAGGTCCGTTCCAGTCTCATGAAAAATAGTTTTACTCTTATTACGCAAACGCAAAATAACGCGGTAATCATGGTAAAGCGGAGCGTTTCCGACATTCACCCACCATTGTCTTATCGCGCAACTTCGTCCGTGACGGACAAGCCGAGGAAAATAAATATGCCTGAGTTCAAATCTGTATCCGATCCGTTTCGTAAAATTATCCACTTTTTCGCGCCATTCATCAGGAACAGCTTTAGCCACTGGGTAGAACGAAGGATTTATGGTTGAAGCATGCCAGCGAACCGCCTCCTCAAGAATGTAGTCTATGTCCCATTTGTTTTTGTGCCAGTAGTGAATATTCCAGCAGGTTTCAAAACTCACCGGCCCCTTCTTCCAGGCATCCGAGGCTGAAGCCGCGACAATGTTCCATGGATACAGATTTCTCATATGAGACCTTCCAGGACTCAAATCTCCAAAGCCGTCAGCGCGCCATCCAGTGCCTTTTGAAACTGCATAAGACAAGGAATCAACAGGGTCTACATACACCATAAGCGGAGTTTTTCTGAAGGCATTAAGATATATGTCTGTCGCCCATTTACTGCCCCCTTCACCATAATGCCCAACAATACGGATATCAACCGCGTAAATACCGGGGTGTCCATCATAACGTTCGCCGAATCTTTTTACCAACTCAGCCGTATGCTCTCGAAAATAAACGTCGTTGTAATCCGGGGCAACCCCCCTGGTGTCTTGTGTCAATTTTCCCTTGTACCAGGAAGGTATTCCGGTCATACGGCAATGCGGCATAATTCCCAACATAAGCTGTTGCCCCCTTCTTTCCACTCTTGCCAAAGCCCAGTCAATTATGCCCCAGTTGTATTTTCCCTGCTCAGGCTCAATCTGTGCCCACCACCAGCGGTAATACGCCACCGTAATATTACCCGCCGGATCTGAATAGTGTTTCGAATACTTTGCCAGATCGGCGTCATTCGCGCAAACGTCCCCATACTCCACGAACCCAATCCCCGGGTTTGCGATAATTTCCCGCGATATCTCGGGAGTTAAATGCTGGTCAATCCTGTCGATCTTGTCCGCAATGTTCCCGCTAGACTGCAGTTCCCGGACATTCAGGTTCATGAGGTTGTCCTCTTTGCACACGGAAAACCATCCAACATACCCGGACGACAATGTTTTTCCTTTCATCTCAAATTTCTGACTCTTCCCGTATTCTACGATTTCCGGATTAACCGTTACGCTGAATATCCCAAAAAGATCGTTATGGGGGTCAATGTACGTCGTCTCAAACTTTCCTGTTGCAAGTTCCGATTTCCAATTGATTATTGTTCCATAAGATGTTACGATTTCAAGAATCTTCCTGCCGTTCATGCATAGCTCATGGGAACCCTCCCCCAAATTAGCACCCATTCCAGAAGCTATTATGAACGTTACCTTTTCGCCTTTACTCTTTTCCGGAACAACCGCCGACTGCCAGCGGATAAATTCTCCCTCAACGGGTTTTTCGCAGAACATTGCATCGTAGCCTTTTTCATAGAACATTGTCTTAAACATTTTGTTTCCTGTGTCGTATAAACCTTCATGCGACGCTTTTACCCCAATGTCCCAGTCCACTCCCACTATATTAGTTGTAACTTTTGAGATCATAGCTTTTTCCTTTTTTGATTTTTCGGATAATTAGTTTTCCGCCAGAGGCGGATCTGCCTATGACATGACGGATCGGCATCGCTCCGGAGCTTACGAAATCCGAACCGTTTTTTTCTATTCTTATAATGGAAAATCTATTTTTGGCGGAGTTTTCATGCGTTGTTTGACCGGTTCCCCGTTATTTTCTATTTTAACCTCCAATTTTTCAGCCCCGGCCTGCGCCGCAAGCACGACAAAACGGGCGTCGCCGGTAACCATATCATCCCGATAATAGGCCAGCCAATCGGATTCCACCCGGCCAAGCGCCCCGGCCATCGCGTCAAATCCGCCCGGCTCTATCCGTTGCCCTCCTTCATCGGTTTTGTAGCCCCAATTTGAGAATTCCAAATTTGGCATGCTTTTCTCCACGCCACGAATCACTATATAGAATCCGACCATATAACTTCCCGCCCTGACCGCTTCCGTAACTTCCTCCTGCATGGCCTGTGGCGTCCGGTTTAATCCCCACAGAAGTGTAATAAACGGGCGATTCCCCAATTTGGACATTATTCCCCGCGTGCCGTAAGCGGGCGCCGGATAAATCATCCCACCCAAAAAATCAACGTTATCAGCCAGATAAAGATCAAGCATATTTCCCTGCACCCAACCTCCGAAAGGCACATTATATCCGGCGCATAGCGCCCGCGCCTTATTGCAGAACAATTGCGTTTCTTTGCGATTATAGTCATAAAAATCGCCCCCGACCGCTGGATCGGAAGGATCCTTGTAGGATATCCTCTTGCCCTCACAATATTTACGAAACCCGTTTTTGCAATGTTGGCAATAACAAAGTCTGTTTTCATAATTATCGTCTATAATAAAACTATCAAGCTGGTAGTCTTCCAATAAATTAGCGATCGTAAGCAGATGATTCTCCTCCATCTTTGGACTATAGAAACAACTTTTCAGCGTATTTGTTTTTCCGTCCTTTTCAACCTGAAACGTCTCGGGATAGTTTATTAATGGCTTGTCGTGGAGGTAAAGATCGCCCATGACCTTGATGCCGCGCATGTGGCATTCATCTATAAATTCGGCCAGGTAATCACCTTGTTTCGCACCCCTTGATACATCTCTGCCACAGTGCCCCAGTATCACGACCGTTGCTTTAAACTTCTCCACAAAATCAACGGCTTTGACTGGATTTCCAACTATTGACAATGAACTAACACTGGGCACGAAAACTGCGGCATCAACATTGCGCGCCTTTGACAACGGCCTGTAACGGACAACTATCCGGGTTTCTTTGCCCAGCTCAAGTTGGCTCATATCAAGACAAATTTTTTTCAGTGAACCAACGGTCTTGATAAGCGGAGCGGCGATTTCATGTCCGTCCACCGAGACCGACAGAACTTCCGCACGGACCGGCAGATTCACCTGAATCTTGTTCGATCCCTTTAATTTGGGCGGGTTGGGAAGGAGCCAGGTCATCAGATTGTCGAAAACACGGTCGGCCATACAAGGATCGTAGAAATAACGTTTGTAATCTTCAATTATAAAACCAAGCGCCGCCGCCCGGCCTTTCCCATAACAATTCAACACCCCAAAACAATTGCCTTTGTCATCCGTTGCCACGGAAATAGCCCCGTTAATCGGTTTAAACGAAATAATTCCCCATCCATTTTTTTGTTGGCTAGCCAATAAAGTTTTGTCACCATAAAAAATTGGAAACAACAGTCGTGTTCGGCCAAGTCCGGCGGTCAAGGGACTGTCAGTCAGGGTCATCTCCCTTAACCGGACGCTTCCTCCGCCTGTTTCCACGCCGCACACGCGCAGTAACTCGTGCGATCCCAACGGCCCCCCCCAACTTCCATAAAGCGCGCCGCCTTCGGATACAAAATCCTTCAATCGCTTCTCCTGAAGAGAGGTAAAGCTCCTCTGGATATCGGTCGCAACCAGGTCAAATCCGGCGAGAGCGGCGGAATCTTCCAAATCCGACGGATTTCCCCATTCCACTTCAAAGCCTTTTTCCTCAAGCTTGCCATAAATGGCGCTGCCCCCATCGCCAAATGTTAGCACGGGCTGAATCACCAGAGCACGCCGGCCGGTAAACAAGGGCTCACCAGCTCCGGCAGAATGAAATATGCCGCCAATGCCAATAAGAATGAAAACCAACAGAGATATACGGGTTGTTTTATAATTTTCTTTCATAACACCTATCCTTTCTTTTGGTTTGCGTTCACACGAGTAGTATGAACCTTCATGCGACGTTTTTACACCAATGCCCCAGTCCACTCCATCTAATTAGGTAGGACGCGCTCGCCGAGCGCGCCGCGGCGGTTTCGGCGAAACCGCCCTACCAAACATGGAGTATCCATTACTTTATGAAAGATCAATAATACCGTCACTCCTCTTTACCGACAACAATGATAACACTGCGGGGCGTTCCATTAATTGCGTATCCGCACAATTCTTTCTGCTCGTTACCCGCATAATCGGTGACCCGGCATCGCAGGGAATGACTTCCCTCCTTCAATTTAAAAGGCCCCGCATACGGAGCGTAATCAACGCCGTCAATGCTCACCTCGACTGCCTTGACGCCGGATAGATCGTCTTCCGCCTCTATGCAGAAGAGCGTTTCCGGAGTGGCATAATACACGGATAATTGCTGGCTCAACGGGGGATTGGCCGCCAGCGTTATCGTCGGCGGTTTTAGATCTATGCAGACCTCCCGCGTTGCTTCGTTGGTCGAGGATGCACCCGACTTCGTTGTCACTTTCGTTATCCCTTCTCCCAAATCGACGCATCTTTTATCCAGCCACGGGCCATTTCCAATACGACAAAAGACATTGGAATCAAAATATAACCTCTCGCTGTTAGTCCATTCACGTCCATCCGCCTTGCGTACCGCCGCAGCGGATTTTGAAACAACTGCCGGCGCCGCGGCCCGTTGTCCCTGGATCAGCATGGTTATCAACATGGGACTCAGTTCCATTTCCGGATGGAAATCACTGCCGGACACATAACGCATAAGACCATCCACGAGCGCCACTCGGGAGGGATTGTTCATCTCCGCCGGACAGCTTGATACCAGCAGGCGGCCTTTCCCCACCCGCGCATCGAAGATCATCGCCACTTTGTCCACCCGGTCAGGTTCGCTGATCATTTCCAAGATTGGTTTCCACGGTTTCACGTCAAGGGCGGCACATTCCGCTTTATCGAAGAAAATCCGCGGGGATGCGTCCAACAAAGGCACGAACAACCAATCGCCCCAGCCTTCATCCGGCAATCCCTCAAAAACGGGATGTTTGGTATTAATCACCGCGCCTACCGCCATTCCATTACGTCCAGCCTGTCCCGGATACAGTCTGAAGAAATGTACTGGGAACGGCCGCGTTCCCAGCAGGAGCACATCCCCGCCGCCAACCAGATACTCCAGCTCCTTTGCCGTGATTTCAGACACAATATGCAGTTTTTCTTTGGAGTCCGCGTTTAACAGACCGATCTTCGGATAGCGTCTCTCCAATTTCTTCTTGCACTCCTTATCCGCAACCGCCGCAACGTCCGGCGGTTCAAGTTTCGGAAACACCCAGAAATCCCAATCATTGGCCAACTGATAGCCCGAACCTGCCAGACTCGCGCTGAAATTCAACTTGGTGGTTTTCTTCACCTCCGGCCAGTCAATTTTCAGCGAATGGATTGTGCTGACGTACCCGTTCCGAATATTTTCCACAGGTTGTTCGCCTTTCAAGACCACCTTGCCGCTTTCGCTCTCCTTGAGAACCCAGGAAAGCGAACCTTTCTGGATTGGATTCGGACCATAAAGGGAAATCATGATATCCACGGGCAAACTATCCCTTGCCCAATATGACCGGTTCCGTCCATGAAAATCGTCCTCATAATCAAGCAGTAATACGCTCTCGTTGCTGTATCTTAAAATGACCTCGGCAGTATCCCCCGGCTTGAACTGCATGAATTCATCCAGCATGCCGGAGGGATAGTAACCGGACGTGCCCCAGCAGCCAATATACTGATCGATAAACCCCAAGAATTCGTAACCGGCCAGATTGTCGCATTTACGCGCCTTTTCCACGCAATATTTTTTGAAGATGGCGTTAAGCCGTGCGCTGTTTTCCCAATAAACGCGCCATTTGTCCAAAAGCCCGGCATTGGCCAATTGATCGCGCAGTTTAGTGTACATACCCGGCTGAAGACGGCCGGTGTATTTCACCGCGTTATCCGGGCTCAGGTACGATGAGCGCATGTATAGCTCATGCGCGACAAGCGGTCGCTGAAAAACAGAGAAATTAGTTTCCATTTGCCGCCAACCAACATAAAACGTGCCGCCAATCCCCCAACATCTACATCCCATCATATCACTCGCCCGCGTGTACTGTTCCAATCGCTTTGCATGATATGGAAACGGCTTCATGGTTAACTCTTTCTCTTCTTCCTTCGTAAATCCGTATTCAATGCCGCAGGCCGCCTGTTCGGGCAGAACCAAAGATTCGGGGTTGAGCTGTTTGACCAAGTCGCGCTGTTTTTGAAATTGCTCAATCTGTCCTTCGTAATACGGTCCTTCAGCGGCGAATATATAAATACTCATGCTCGGATGTCCGCGCGTCCAAACCACAAGCGGATTCCACACTTCCTTGTAATACGACCTCACGGAATCACGCGAGGTCCAAACATCGCCGCATTGAATGATCATGCCGAGTTCATCAGCGGCATCCAGCAGTGTCCGGGGCGCCGGCACATACATGCAAATATAATTGAACCCCAGTTCTTTCATGCGTTTTATGCGGCTGATCCAAAATGCCTTGTCCATCGGCATGCATACATACGGAGGAAAATCATACATGCCAGTGTCGCCGCGCAGATAAGTCGGATTACCATTGAGAAACAGCTTCCTCCCCTCCGAACTCCACCGTCTCAAGCCGAAGCGTTGTTCGCGTTTATCCCATAATTTACCATCGGCCATCCATTGAACTCTCGTCCGATAAAGGTTGGGCACCCGATCGCTCCAAGGCTTGACCGTCTCGATCCGTTTCCGCCATGTCACACGGTTTGCCTTCTCAAATGCCGGCGACTCGACCTCGCCATGATCCACGACAGTATTGTCAGCGGCATTCAGAACTTCCCATAAAAGACGCGAGCCCGGCGCTTTCCCTTCCATGCCGGGCATGTCCAGATCAACTTCCCATACGATTTCCTTCAGATCAGAGCCCGGTTTTACGTATAAGTCCGCTATCCGCCCGGGACCTTCCGAAACATGCAGGCTGACCGGAGTGGCAATGCCACTGGCGCCCCACTGGAGGCCTCCAAAAGGACAGCCGGTTGTGTTAAAACCATGGACATTATCTACGGCGATAATCAGTTCGTTCTTTTCGCCGACCTTGAGCAAGCCTGTCAGGTCAAATGTAAACGGAGTATCTGTCCCATAATTATGTCGGCCGACCAATCGGCGGTTAAGCCAGACAAACGTCCACCCGCGGGCCATGCCGGTCGTCAACGTTACCGAACGATCCTTCCATGCGGACGGCGCATCAATTATCGTCCGGTGCCACCCCACGCCGGTCAGATAATTCACGCCATAAAACTTCTTGCCGCCGGCCATTGTGAACTTGGCTTCCGGCCACCATGCTGTTTTGCACAGGCGATTGGTCTGGTCGTCCCAATAGCCGGGCACTGTTATCCGCGCGTCAAAGGCCGAATCCGGCGGAAAATCGGGAATATCCGCCGCGGTTGCATGAGTATAGGTGAAATCCCATTCCCCGCTCAACGAAATATCCCCCGCCTGTTGTCCATCCATCCTGAGCATAATTATGGTGTTTTGATTCGTTTGTACCGTTTTATCAGATGTTTCCTTTTTTCCATCCGAATCCACCGCCAAAACCGTCGTCGTTGTCGCCGCAACCATGGCCGCCATCATTGCCAATATTAATGTTTTCATGCGTCATTCATCCTCTCTGTTTGCTTTTGTTACATGACGGGATTATTTCCCGCCACCTGAATCATGCCAACTGTTTCTGAAATGGTAGGGCGCAACAGCCTGTTGCGCCGTTCTCCCCGATCGCGTTTCGCGCATCGGGACGGACAGGCTGTCCGTCCCTACCATTTAAAAATTCCTATATTTAATCAGCACGCGTCGGCTTTCCTTGACGCACTCACCGCATAGCCCTATTCACTATTTTGGTTCATCGTCCAATTTGCATTACAGCCCAGGCGCAGAACACGGTAAAAGCGACCGCGACCCAGGCAATGCCAAAGCCGACAATATCCTCGCGATAACGGCTCCAGAATTTTTCCCTGCGCCGGCGGTCAAGCCAGCTGGGCAAATCCAGGAACAGCAAATCCTGTCCCAATGTTGACGCGAGCGGCCTGGGATGGCCCTCGGGCAATCCCTCCCGGTCCGTTGACCGGTTCATGTTGTCGAAGAAACTTTCGACCTGCTCGGCTGGTTCCGGCCTGGTCATCAGGCTGACGACAATCAAAACCGCAAAACCGATCAGCATGGACCAGCCGAAAGGCGCGGCCAGCCAGGGATACACTATCTGCACCTGCCTGCCTCACGCCCGCCATGGTCGCATAACGCCGGCACATTCGCCGCAAACGCCGTCACTTTCGCGCATAGTGACGCCGTGACAAAAGCCTGTCCCCCGCCCATGCTACTGCCATAGACCACAAAATGCTTGCCGTCCCATTCCTCCCAGCCGGTAAGATACTGCGCCGCGCGATAACACGCGCAGAACATCCGCAAGAAATATGACTCCTCCCGGCTATTGCGGCCCCTGTGCGCATAACCTTTCACCTTGATGTCCAACTGCTCGTAATATTCTTTCGGTTGACCGTTCAGAATGTCGTGCGCGTTAATATGGATTGCCATCACGCCTTTAGTGGCGCACTTAAAGACAAAACCGGGATTAATGCTATAAACTCCAGCCGGATTAACCTCCATAAATGCCGGAAATTTACCCGCGCCTTTCGGTTTGGCGAAAAAACCGCGAATCTTCGTGCCGTTGATGTTTTTCAGAACAATCGCGTAAGTTTCAACCTTGTCATTGGTCATGTTTGTCACCGGCGTCAGTTCTGGCTCAAACGGCATGACGTCGAGTAATTTTTTCTTTTGGTCCCAGAATGCCTGAAAATCGGCCGGTATTTTCTCCCCCGGACGGATTTTTTCAGGCTCGCACATCGCGCCCGCACAAATGGTCACGGCCTTGCCGTCCGCGCCTTTCCACTTCGACGTAACGGACAGCAACACCCATCCAGGCGCCTTGAATTCATACACGATTTCTTTTGCGCCTGACATAAGATCTACCGTGCCATTCGTCAAGTCGGACTGATTATTCAATTTTAAAGCATAACACACCGCTTTCGCTTCTTCCGCCGCCAGTTCAGGCGCAAATTGCCTCAATTTTAAAGCGCACTGTTTCTCCAACCTTGTACACACCTTCCGCACGATCGGCGATTGCCTTTATTTCCGGAACAAGGTTCGTTTGCGCAGATTCCCCCGCCACCCGCGACCTGAACGCAAACAACAAGACAATGCATAAGATTACAAAAGTCGTCCGACTCATTGCAAATAAGCCTCCTGATTCAGTTTTTGGTTTCTTACTTGGTCCGGCGTAATTGGACGGGTTGATTCACGCACAATGAGGGTGGTCGGCAGGATCAAACCGTCAACACGGCGGGATGCTTCCTGCTGAACCGCCAGGAGCCTAAGGGCGGCTTGGCGCCCAATTTCTTCCATGGGCAAGGCGGCTACGGTGAGGGACGGCGTGGTGTACCGGCATAATTCGAGACCGGTAAAACCAATGATTGAAACGTCTTGCGGCACATTGAGGCCGGCGTCCTGACAGGCTTTCATGGCGCCGATGGCCAGATGGTCGCCGGCACAAAAGATGGCGTCCGGATGACCGGCTGTCTTGAGAAGTTTTTGGGTGTGTTCGTACGCCACAGCATCCCGAAAATCGGCCAGTTTTTCAATGCGAACTTCCGGTTGCACAAGCGCTTGACGGATCAGACCGTCGTGAAAACCACGTAAGCGCAGGGTGGCTTGATACATCTGGATGTTGTGTTCATAAATCCAGAAGTTCCTGGCGCCGCCCTTGGCCATGAGTTCCCCGGCTTCGAGCGCGCCTTGATAATAATCACTTGCCACAAAATTGAACCGCGCCAGATGATCAACCTGATTGATGGCTATCCAGGAAAGTTTCAGGCTGTCCAGGAAATCCAGGAAAAGCTTTTTACCGAAGGTTGGGAAGGTAATCACGCCACCTATTTCACCGCTCATATCCCGGATGACCGCCTCGAGTTCAGACCAGTCGTTTTCCTTGATTGTGGCCTGGATAAAGCGCAAGGCCAGGTTGTGTTGAGCCAATTCCTGTTGCATGCCCAAAAGAATGTGTCCCCGGTAGGTGTCTCCCTGGAGTGATTCATCCGGATTACCGGACCAGACGGCGATGGGTTTAAGATTTCCGGATGGCACGGGAATTTGTTTGACGAAACTGCCGCGCCCTTTTTCGCTGGTCAACCATCCTTGCCGGCAGAGAATCTGCAAGGCTTTATGGGCCGTCACCATACTGACCTTGAATTCCTCGGAGACTTCCCGGACGGATAGAAACCGATCGCCTAAGCGCAAGGCCTGTTCAGCCATCCGGCGTTTCAACCCTTCGGCAACCTGCATGCGCTGAGTCAAAATATGTAAGTTAGACTTCATACCATTAAGTTATAAGGACAATATACTTTATGGCATGCAAATTGTCAAGACTTTTGGCAAATATATTCCTTTTCCGTTTTCCGTTCACAGAAGCGCAGCATTTTCGCTGCTTGGGCAACATGCGGAAAACCGGTTTGTGCGGGCGTCATCTCAAACCGCAACAGACTTCTTGCTTCCGGACGCCCTTTATTGATTTCATATTGCTGCTCCAGATCTTCCGCCTTCTGAGGGGGAAAAAGTGTGCCGCAGGTTTTTGCAGCACACCGAGAGCGTTTCGGCAACACCGGGTTGATTACCTTTGACACTCAGCAGGTAATCCCCTCCTTTCCATCCTCCGATCAGTATTCCCGCTGTTGTTGCCGCGGAAAGCGTGGCCATTGCCGCCTTAAGGGCCTGGCAAAAAATAAACTTTACAATGACCCGATCTGTTTTGTCGTTTCCGCAAGGCGCGCGCGAAGGAGGAATACCTGAAAGGTATTTCCCTTCGCGCGGAACGCCGCGGAACGGCAAAATAGACGATGCCCGAAGGGGTTGCATCGAGGATAAATGGCTTGCCGGGAAATGAAATATATAAGGAAGCAGGATGGCTTATCCAGGATTTTCCAGCCATTTTAGCCAAATACAAGTCAAGAGTTCCACCGTTTCCGGTAGAAGACGGAGCGGTTCTTCCACCTTTTCCCACTCAACTTCAAAACCGTAACCATGAACAAAACGATGGCGGAAATTCTTGTATTTTTTTTAGACGGTGTTGAATATCCGGGGATAATTTTCCGCCCAATTCAGGATTGGCAAAAAAATCGCCCAGCAGCCGGCTGTGCGAATCGGCGCCGGAAGGCGCTTTTATTTCCAAATAAGAGCAACGACGCTTGCAAAGGTTTTCTATTCCCATCCAGATGTCCGCGACATATTTTGCGCCCGCGGCCGCATGCCATGGCAAAGGTTCGCCTTTAATGGAAATTAAAAGTTGATTAACGGCTGTTGCCAGACGGCGTAACTGTTCAAGCTCAAACTGGATTTCAGTCGCTAAACGGTCCTTATCCATACAGTGTTCTTCCATAACGGGCGATAATTTCAAAGAAATCAGAGTTTTCCTCACGACTGACCAGGTCGTAAGGTTGCTGTAAAATATCGCCAATCTCCACATCAGCATCCAGAATACGGCTGAGAGGAATACCTTCAACGGCAAGATCAATGTCATTGGCTGATTCCGGATTCTTGGCGGCGCTGCCGAAGATAATGACTTTGCGAGCGCCCATCTTAACCAGTGTTTGAACAGCTTGCGGTATTTTTTCCAGATTAACGGCCATCGTTCACCTCAAATTCGAACCAAATGATGCTAGCAAACCTGTGAAAAAATGAAAGGCCAAAAGCGTTAATTTGCGGCCGGCCAATTCGCTCGTTCGCCTGCCGCGTTTTTTTATCGCCCTGTTGCGTAAGCCCGGCTACAATATTTTTTTAGATTTTTGAAACAAACTGCCGGTTTAATTACATTATAGGGTAAAACAACCTATGCAGACGCAACTGACTGATGGACAACTTTTGGCAAGGTTTCTTCAGGAGCGGGACGAATCCGCTTTTGAGGAATTGGTCAAGCGTCATGCGCGGATGGTCATGGTGGCATGTAAAAGAGTTTTAGAAAACACGCAGGATGCCGAGGAAGCCTTCCAAAAAACGTTTTTAACGCTTATCCGCAAGGCCGGGATGCACCTGCGGGTGGAGTCCATTGGCGGCTGGTTATACTGCGTGGCGGTTGGGACAGCCTTAAACATGAGACGCCTGCGTTCGATTGAAGCCAGACATCTGATTGCACAGGAAGATATAGAGAGGATACCCCAGACGGAAGAGAGTATCAGCACGGCATGGGAATCTATGAAAGGTTTGTTGGATGAGGAATTGGTCCAACTGGCCGATAAATATCGTCTGCCGCTAATTCTCTGCTATGTGGAAGGCAAACCCCCTGATGAAGCGGCGGCGGAGCTTGATTTGAATCATAATACCTTCAGAATTAGGCTCATGCGCGGACGCGAATTATTGCGTAAACGTCTGTTCCGGCGCGGCGTGACGGTATCGGCCGGCACGTTTGCCACGGTTCTGCTTGAACAGTCGGCAAAAGCGGCGGAGATTGTCTCGGAAGTTCTCATTAAATCAACGGTTAAGGCGGCGGTGGCAAAGGCAGCGGTCGCCGGTACTGCGGGTGCAGTAATGCAACTGAAAGGAGTGCTTGCAATCATGACATACAAAACAGCAGCATTGGTAATCGGCGGTCTGGCAGTGGCGGGAGCATTGGGCACAATTCCATTCCTTATGAATCATTCCAAACAACAAAATGTTCAGGTTCCTGGGCGGAAAATTACTGTTCCGGGAAAATCTGCGGCAATAACACAAAACCCACAAAGCCAAAACGGAAGAATCCGGCTCCCGCCGGTATCATCGCAATCGGTCGTGGATATAAAGACTGCCGTTGCAAAGCGGATTTCCGCGTCAACTTCAACCAATTACCTGCCATTTGTTTCGTTCAAGGATTTTAGCGTGCGTTTCAAGGCTGCGGTTAATCTTTCCGACCCTGCCGAGCGCTGGAAGGCTTTTCGGGACATGGGCATCAATCTGTCCGATGAGGATTTTGCCAAAGCGGAAATTTTGGTAAAAAACTTTCAAGACCGAGAGCCATGGGGAAAAAAATGTCCTGATATGGTTTGGCAGGGCACTCTTTTAAATATGTGGCTGGCAAAAGACCCGGCTTCAGCCGCGAATTGGGGCTATCAGTTAAGTAAAGTTCCGGGAGAAGGTTCAATATCATGGTCAGAAACAATGATATTCAATAACGGGCAATATGAGTACCAAACAGATCACACTGTAAATAGCCTTGGAGATTCAAAGGAATTATTTTCGCAGATTATACGGAAATGGTCGGTGCTGGATCCTCAATCCGCTTCAGCATGGGCAAATAACCTGCCGGACGAAACCGAGAGACAATACGCGCTGTCGTCGGTTGAATTGGGGACGATGATGCATGCGGCCTTGATGAATCCCAATCCGGCAGACGCGTTAAATGCGATCGTTGCCCAATTTTCCGATGATTCCAGGTTTGTAAATAATCTTTTCCTCAGATCGTATAACGAGGAGTTGAACAGAAAGTGCAATAAATTGGGCATTAACAACGAGCATGGAATAAGTAAGGGGCCGATTGATATAATGCAAGGTGAAATCGGCGCCATTGCTTCAAGATGGCTTCAAACTGACCCGCAGGCGGCATCGGACTGGATGAGTCAACATTCCCAAGGTAGTATTGGACATGCCATGACATCCTGTTATGGAATATGGGCTGATAATGACATCCAGTCGGCATCCGAGTGGGCGAAACAAACGTTCGATAATCCCGAGCTTTTTTTCGCCAAATATAATAACCCTGAGCATACCTCGGAAAGCGACAGTCCGGGGACGGGATATGTGTGCGAGATAATGCGGTCATGGCGCAGCCAGGACCCTCAGGGGTTGAACGCCTGGCTGGCACAGCAGCAAGCCAGGCAGGATTTGACGGAACTGCAAAGACGTCTGGTCAAGGCATGGATCCGGAATTACAGGAAATAAAAGACAATCGGGATAATTGACATGAAGGAATAATCGTTACAGATGAATACAAAAACATTTTCATTCGGCAGCTTATATTTTGCATTGACAATATGCGTCATGATATGTGTCCCTGAAACTTTTTCAGGAGAAAGCGAATCCAAGCCGGCTTCATCGTTAATACTTCCACTATCTGGAACCAACACAACGGCGGCAGAAAACGAGTTTGGTTTTTCCGTGCCGAAATATGTCATTGATTGCCAATTTGAGTCTTTGGGGACCGGTTTTACGTTGAAGGGCACGGAAATCATTTCCATCCGGAATTCATCGGACAAGCCTGCTAAACGCTTCGCGCTTAAAAGAGCTCGGGGTAAGATCGAAGGCGTGGAGGTGAGGTTGAAGGATGAACGTATCTACATGTCCACTAATGAGTTGGCTTCAGCCTCCATGGTGGTTGATCTGTCAAAAGCGGTGGCTATTGGCAATGAGGTTAAAATCCACGTCAAGTTTAATTGTGGTTCCATAGGGAAAAGTCCTATTATTACTGACTGGTATCCGCAATTAAAATTGATTTCCACGCATGCCGCGTTTGACGTGAAGGCCGATCCTCCGTCCGGATACATGCTGGCCACCAGCGGCAAACAGGACAAAAAAACCGGACATTATCAGGCGGAGGCGGTGCGGTCATTCGGGTTATTTTTAACCAAAGACCTGCTCTCGGCTGAAACCAATGCCGATGATGTGGCAGTGCGCTGTTTCTATACTCCCAAGGGCGAAGCTTGCGCGCGCGTAGTTATGGTTTCCGCAACGGACATCATCAGATTTTATCGTCAGCGATTTGGATTTTTTCCATACAAAAGTCTGGTCATTGTTCCCGGCGCTAATCGGCCCATGGGCGGCTGGCCCATAGCAACGGGCATCGTGGGGATTCATGGCATGGAGCAATTTTCGCAAGAGAGCGATTTGCATTGGCGTTGGATTACTGCCCATGAAATTGGTCACCAGTATTGGGGGGAATACGTGACGGGAAAAGAAGTTTTTGACTGGTTGCGCATCGGCTTGGGTGTTTACGCGGACCGCGAGTATGTCCGCGCTCGCGGCTTAAGCCTGGATAAGCATCAAAAAATGATGGAGCGCTATATTGAAGGCGTACGCGATTCTCTGGATACTACCGTGGAACGTAAGACGAGAGCGACATTTGACTTTAACAATGTGGTTATTCATGGGAAGGGGTTCAGCATCATCAGCGCGTTGGCCTGTCTGGTGGGGCACGACACGTTTGACCGAATTTATCGGCATTGCCTGAAAAAATTTGCCGGCCGTGACATGGCTACGGCCGAATTCCAGAAGGTTTGCGAAGATGAAAGCAAGCAGGAGTTAGGGTGGTTTTTTGATCAGTGGCTGCGCTCCAATAAATATTTGTCGTATGAGATTGCGGCGCGCGATTGCAGTCAGCAGGGCGGCCAATACATTTCCAGGATTGGCGTCAAAGGCCTGGGCACCTTGAAGATGCCGGTACCTGTCAAGGCAACCTTTGAAGATGGAACCAGTCGGGTACAGTTCACCGATCGTTCGGTGGACACCACGGTTCTTGAATTCAAAAGCAAGACGAAACTGAAAGAAGCGCAACTGGATCCCGATCGTGAACTGGCCCTGGTGGTTCCGCCGCCGAAGGAAATAGAAGTAGTGCAAATGTCGAATAGCGAGCAGGTTGTTGCGGGAGCTATCTATGTGCCGGAGACGGATCGAATGGATATCTGGCTGTCAGATCCTTATACGGGCGCGCACCTTAATTTGACTAAGGGGAAATTGTCAAAGGAATTGGTAGTCAGCGGTCCGGTCGGTTCCCCCGATGGAAAATCCATTGTTTTCTATCAGTTTTCACGAGGGACTAAACCAAAGGTGTTGGTGTGGGATCTTGACGAACGGAAAGGACGCGAAGTCGGCGTGTCTAATGCCTATCGTTTTTCCTGGTCCCCTGACAGTTCATCATTTTGTTTTGGAACTCTTGGTCAGGGAAAATACATGGTCTATATTGTTAATCGTCGAACCTTGGAGTTGAAATTAATTACCAGCGGACAAATCGAAAATTGCTTTGAGATAAATCCTGCATGGTCCCCCGATGGACGCTGGATTGCTCTGGTTATGAAGGGAAACAAATCCACAGTTAAACTGGTTTCCGTATTCGACCAGAAAGAACAGGCTTTACAACAAACAACCGGAGGTGGCGGCGGTATTTGCTGGAGTGCGGACAGCGAACAAATGGCCGTCGTGGTTGATGGCCACCTCTGCCTGATTGGCCTGGACGGAAAAATCTTAAAAAAATTTGGCGAAGCAAATGAGGTTGGCGGCTGGTCGCCGAATGGCCGTTATATTGCCTGTCTGACCAGAGAGGGAGCCACGCGGCATTATTTCATCTTGTCGTTGGCGGATGAAAAAACATTTCCCGTGGATATTTCCGGAGATTGCTGGGGCGGGGCATGGTCGCCGGACAGCAAATATTTGGCATTCTGGAGTCCGGTTGGATTGACCATTGTTGGGCCTGACGGACAAAATCCGAAAATACTGGAGAAAAGCATGAGCAATATGCCGGTTTCATGGTTGAAGGCAGAGAATGCAAAGCCGGGCAAAGAATAACTTTGGGTCAGCCTTTTCTCATAACCGCAACGAACATGCCGTTGCATCCTTCCCATGGCCAGATCCAGATAATTCCATTTGACGGTTCATGGTTAAAAGGATTGATGAGTTTTTCCAGACGGAATTCATGGTGTTGTTCGAGAAACCCGGAGATTAGATCAATGTTTTCCATTCTGGTCAGTGTACAGGTCGAATATACGAGCCTGCCGTCGGTCTTAAGTTTTGGCGCGGCGGTTTCAAGCAAGTTTTTTTGAACGCCGGCATATTGCGCTATTTGCCCGGAATCCATCCGCCAGCGCGCGTCGGGATTGCGATGCCACGTGCCGATGCCGGAGCAGGGCGCGTCAATCAAGATGCCGTCGAAATTTTTGCCGGGACAAGGATCGGATTTGCCGTCCCAAAGCAGCGGTTTGATAAAACGATATTTGTTTTTTTGCAAACGTTTTGACAATTGGTCCAAGATTGCGGTCCGGACATCGGTGGCCAGGATGGAGCCTTGGTCATGCGTCAGGTCGGCCAAATGCAAACTTTTTCCGCCGGAGCCGGCGCACATGTCCCACCACGATTCTTCCGCCTTCGGGTTGCAGCATAATCCGACGCATTGCGAAGCCAAATCCTGAACTGCAATTGCCGGAAATTGCGTTGCATCGAATTTTTTAGCTCCTTTGACAAAGACGGCCTGCTTGATTAAAAGATGCTGCCCAATCTCGTAACCGGCTTTGAGTAGTATTTTCAAAGTACCTTCTTCGCGTCCTGAAGGCAGACGTAGCCATGTAGGCGGACGGGTTTGGAATGTCTCGATGCATTGCTTAAGATGAGCGTCGCGTTCCTTATGTTCGGTAACGAAGACAAGGTCAAAGAAGCAGGAGGGAAGCAATTCGTTGTAGTTGAAATTCAAAGAGCGCGGCAACGGAGTGCCGCGGCTGCAGGTTGAAAAGGTAGCCGCCTCACTCCGTTGAGGCGTCTGAAGAATCCCGCGTAAATACTCGGATTTTTCTTCAGTTTCCATTGCGCCGGCCGGTTTGATATCGGTCATCGGCAGACCGGAACCTTCAAGCAGGTATTCAACCTGTGGCTGGATTTCCAATGCGTCCATGAGAATGGCCAAGGCGATATTTTCCTTTCCCGGCGTTTTCAGCCAGCCGCGCCAGCGGAACCATGAGAAGACGGCGTCCGAATAAAAGTTGCGGTCGCGCGAGCCGTATTCCGGATGTTGCCGGTATACGTGCCTGAGGTATTGGTCCGCAGGACGATGTTCCTCAACCACGAGACGATCAATTTCTTGAATCAGTTTCGCGCAGATATTTGCTTGATGTTCGGCTATTTTTGGATTCATTGGTTCGCGGTTCCGCGTTCGGGATGCGGCCTTGTCTCCTGAACTTTGAGCCGAAATTACATTTTTCTTGTCTAATCAGGGGAAAAATATACTATTTTCCGGAAAAAGTCATGGTCATAAAGTTGCTTTTATGGCATTTAACCGCTGATTTGGAGTCAAATTATGTCAAACGAACTCGCGTTTATCCTGATTAATCCTTATACGATTTCCAAGTCGCGCACCGGCGGGGTGATCGGCCGTTTCATGAGCAGGACCGGCTTGGACCTGGTGGGCGCAAGAATGTTCGCGCCCAGCCAGTCGTTGGTTGATGAATATGCGGCGATTGTCGGAAGCGATAAACACCTGGAGTCGGAAGTACGCAAGCTGCTGGCAAAATACATCCACAGAAATTATGCGCCGGACCACAAGACCGGATTGCGGCGCCGGGTGATGCTGATATTGCTTGAGGGCGAAAACGCCGTGCAGAAAGTCAAGGAGACGGCTGGACCTGTCATCATGGGCGGCGGAGAGACCATTCGCGACACCTTCGGCGATTACGTGACAGATGACGACAAGCAGGTGAAATATTTCGAGCCGGCCGTGCTGGTGGGCTCGAGCGTTGAAGACACTGCCGCCACGCTGAAATTGTGGGGCCGTTATGGCGTCACGGATGGCGGCCTGCTCAAGGATGCTGTTGACGTCAATCAGTCGAATTCAAGCTGGCAGCAGACGCTGGTGCTTATCAAGCCGGATAATTTCATGTTTCCCAATGCCCGGCCCGGCAACATCATTGACATCCTTTCCCGTTCGGGACTGAGGATCATCGCCTCAAAGGTGCACCGCATGAGCGTGAAGCAGGCGGAAGAATTTTATGGTCCGGTGCGGCCGGTGTTGCGTGAAAAATTGAAGGCGCGCGTCGGAGAAAAGACCGCCAAACTTCTTGAAAGCGAATTTCACATTGAAATTCCGGCCGCCATCAGAAAACTGATCGAGGACAACGTAGGTCCTCTGGTCGGCGACGAACAGTTCAACCAGATCATCAAGTTCATGACCGGATGTTATCCGCCGAAATGTCCTGATGAGGAAAAGGCCAGGGTCGGACTCAACAAGTGCCTGGCGCTGGTTTATGCCGGCGACGATGCCGTGGAAAAAATCCGGCGCCTGCTCGGCCCCACGGATCCGAGCAAGGCCCAGCCGGGATCGGTCCGCCGCGAGTTCGGCTCGGACATCATGGTAAACGCCGCGCACGCCTCGGATTCGGTTGAAAACGCGAAACGCGAGATAGGCATAGTTCAGGTCGAGGAAGACCTCGTCACGCCGCTGGTTGAAAAATATTACGGCAAGCAAGATTCGTGAAGCGGGAAGCGAGGGTAACCATTTAGCCATTTGTAGGAAAAATATTTCCGTTTCCGATGTAGGGCCTCTGCTTGCCAGAGGCCTTCAGATCGCCACGCGAACAAGACGGCGCGCCGCCTTTCGACAGGCTCAAGACCCTGAGCATAGCCGAAGGGCAAGCGGCGGCCCTACATCTCTGCAAATGGCTAAATGCATACAAGCGAGGAACGCGGATGGGCGAGGCGGGACTTGAACCCGCAAGCCTTGCGGCACAAGATCCTAAGTCTTGCGTGTCTGCCAGTTTCACCACTCGCCCGGCAAGATACGTTTGTAAAGTTTTTTAACATCATCGGGTGGAATTGTAAATGAATAACTGGATGTATGGGAATTTCAAAGTTCATGTAGGGCCGCCGCTTGCGGCGCGCCGTCTTTGTCCGATCGGTTCTCGGACAGCCTCTGCAAGCAGAGGCCCTACATCGGAAGCGGATAAAGTTGCGGCATTGCCGAACTTGATGGCGTTTTTGTGCTCCGCTTGTGTATTTCTGTGGATGATCTGTTCTGTCGGCGCCGGACAATGCCCGGTTCCGGACATCGAGGTGGCTTTGAGCGACGAGGACTTCGTTGATTTCATCTGGGTTGCTCCGCTGTCGATCTGGGCGGGCAAATACGAGGTAAGCAACGCCCAATATAATTATTTTGACCGGGCGCACGAGTCAAAGCGCTATTATGACCATGTCATGGACCTGTCGGACCAACCTGTGGTTTATGTTTCCTGGGAGGACGCCAACAATTACTGCGGCTGGTTGAACAGGAATTTGCGCGGGAGTATACCGTCCGGATACGAATTCCGCCTGCCTACCGAAAAGGAATGGGAGGTTTTCGCCTCATGCGGCGATGCGAGAAAATATCCCTGGGGCGACCGCTGGCCGCCGCCGAATTCCTTCAATTACCGCGGCGTTGAAGGATCCAGTTTCATTTATAACATCTTTCATAATCAAAGGTTCTTGTCCGGGCACGATGACGGGATCGTGGTAACCGCGCCGGTCGGGGAAAGCGGGTTGAACGAATGGGGGCTTTTCGGAGTGGGCGGCAACGTCTGGGAGTGGTGCCTGGACTGGAATGACAAATCGCAAACAGCGCGCGTTTTGCGCGGGGCCGGCTGGAACAATTATGAGCCGGAAATTATCGCCATCACCAACCGCAGCGCGGCCAAACCGGATAGAAGCAATGCCATGATCGGTTTCAGGGTCGTTGTGGCGCCGGCGAAGAAGTAGAAAGGCACAAGGGCAGAAGCGGCAAAGGCACAAAGTCGGATAGTCTGCAAAAGACTCTGTTCCTATGGCCTATGCGCCTGAATCTTTCCATCCTGTTCCGGCCTTGCCTCGCGGCCCAGAAGCGATTTTACCGCGGCTTGGGGGCTCTTGCCGTGGTAAATTACCGAATAGACCTCATCTATGATCGGCGTATTCACGTTTATTTGCCTTGCCATTTTATGGACAATTGCCGAGGTCGTTACCCCCTCGGCGACCTGTTTCATGGAAGCAGTGATGTCCTCTATTTTTTCGCCCTTCCCCAAACGCTCGCCGACCGTGCGATTTCTGCTCCAGCGACTGGTGCAGGTCACGATCAGGTCTCCCATTCCGCTTAGTCCGGCAAATGTTTCGAAACGTCCACGCAGGGCGCACCCCATCCTGGTCATTTCAGCCAGACCGCGCGTGATCAGCGCGGCCCTGGTATTGTCGCCGAAGCCGATGCCGTCGCTGATGCCCACGGCAATTGCCAGAACGTTTTTCAGCGCGCCGCCCAGTTCCACGCCGATGGTATCATCCGAGGTGTAGACGCGGAAATTCTGTGTCATAACCGTTTTTTGCAGCCGGGCTGCCAGTTCGGGATCATGGGCGGCGATGACCACGGCGGTCGGAATGTTTTTGGCCACTTCCTCGGCGTGACTCGGGCCGGAAAGCACTGCCACGTTCCTGTCGTGGAAATATTCCGTTGCGATTTCCGTGATGCGTTTCCCGGTCTCCGGATCCAGGCCTTTGCTGACGCTCAGCAGGGGACATTCCTTTCCGATCAGGCCGGTGAATTTCTGAAAGACGGAACGGCAATATTTGCTGGGAATCGCCAGGATCACGAGGTTTGCATTCGCGACGGCTTCCGCACAGTCGGCGGTCCAGAAGATTTCGTCCGGCAGTGATATTCCTGGCAGATAGAGTTTATTCTCTCCGGTATGGCGCACTGACTTCAGGTAGTCGGCGTCCGGTCCCCAGACGGTGACTTTTGTTTTTTTAGCGGCCAGATGCAGCGCCAAGGCCGTGCCCCATCCGCCGTCGCCGATTATTGTTATGTGTTTCATTTCTTGAATCTGTTTTCCGTCCCGTGCAACAACCGCCTGATATTGGCCTTGTGGCGCCAGACGGCAAGTGCGCACATAAGGGACAGTATTACGGCAAGCAGAAGGTTCTGGCGGTAGAGCCACCATGAGGATCCGGCGATTACCGCGGCGGAAATGATGGAGGCCAGCGACACATATCTTGTCAGAACAAAGGAGATCAACCACGCCATGACGCCTATCAGAACCGCCAGCGGCGCAACGCCCAGCAGAACGCCTGCCCCCGTGGCGACCCCTTTGCCGCCGCGGAAACGCAGCCATACCGGCCAGTTGTGCCCGATTATAGCCAGGCATCCGAAAAGGAGGGACAAGTTCGTGATGGAAACTTCATCCGTTCCGCGTTGGATCAACAATGGAAAAACCGCGACCGGCAGATACCCCTTCAACATATCCAGAGCGAATGTGACGATCCCGAAAAATTTACCGACGCAGCGAAAGACGTTCGTGGCCCCGATATTGCCGCTGCCGACCTTGCGGATATCAACGCCCTTCATGCGCGCGATGATGAATCCGGTCGGAATGGATCCGACAAGATAAGCGGCCAGGCAGGAGGCGATTATGAACATTGATTTTTCAGGCATGTTTTGTCAGCGGATTAATTTGCCGTTCCATAATTGTTCGAGAAACACGCGCCATGGCAATATGTTGATTCCGTCTGCTGTGCGGCGTGGCGCCGGATCGAAAGATACAAGGATAAAATTTCCTGAGCCATATTCCTCCTTAAATGCCCGTAATCCTTTCAGGTGGCGATCGTCGGCCGCCGTTGTGCTTTTGACTTCGATCGCCGTGTCCGGTTCTCCGAGGATGAAATCCACTTCAAATTGCGAGGCGGTTCGCCAGTATGAGAAAGGATAGTATAAGCCGGAATATGCCCTGTGCGCCCGAATTTCCATATAGATGAAATGCTCGAAAGCTTTGCCGAAAAGTTCCGATCCTATTGTAATTCGTCCCCGCCGGGTCAAGCCGCCTACAATACCGACATCGGAAAAATAAAATAATTGATCAGTTCACTGTTGCATAATGCGGCAACTTCCAGGAACCGGTTGAAAGCCGGAATGTTGCGGGTCAAAGCTTCCTCGGCGATTTCCTCGCGCAATAAATCCGGATTGGCGAGCAGACGGCGATAAACATCTGAAAGAAGCAGATCATAACGCAGGCTATCGGGAAAACGTTGTTTAAGAAGAGTGCTTTTTCCGGTCTGACGCGGCCCCCAAAGGAAACATGTTTCTGTCTTGGAATGGTTTAAATCCAATATTCGTTTATACATGACAATGTAAATTATAGTTTTATTTTATCATTGTCAATGGAGGAATAAATTGAGCAGCAATTCCGATTACGGCGGGATTTATGAGGTTGGTTGCGAGGCTGGGCAATGGGCAAAAGCGGCGGCGTGGTTGTAACGTTTATTTATTGACAGCGCCTAAGGCCGGAAACCCTCTTTATTAACCCGAAAAATATCTAATTCGGAAGGGCTGCCTGGCCCCTGGTTTCGCGGATGAAACGGGCGGCAATCAGTGAAATCATCGAGAGGAACGCGCAGCCGGCCAGAATCAGCCGGTAAGCTGCGACGGGGTACAATATGCCGCGCGTTGTGACAACGGCCTGTTCATTGAAACAATCCATGACCACTCCGGCAATATTGATGATTACGGCCACGGCCACGTAGGCGGCGAAATTGGCCATTCCCATGCTGGTCGCCGCGGCAGGCGCGGGGTTTATCTCCTTGGTAGCTGTCAGGACGAGCGGCGATGGCGATGCGGCGATTCCTAGCATGACAAGGCCGGCGCTTATTATCCGATAATCCGGACTGCCCCGCATGGCGCAGGCCAGCATGATCGTCATGGAGAGAGTCAGCAGCACGCCGGCCAGAATCACCGGTTTGCGCCGGTTGCCGATAAGGCGGGAAACGAATCCGGAAAGCGAAGCCGAGACCGTACAGGCGATCATCATGGCAAAGGTCACGGCGGCTGCTCTGGATGAGGAAACATGGCAGCAGTCGGTCAGCATTTTCTTGGCGAGCGTGCATTGGAAAAGCAGGTAGATGGCAAAATTAATTGCGCCGGCAACAGTGGGCGGGTAGCTGAGAGGGTTTCTTAACACCCTGCCGAGATAAGAGATTTTCGAAGTTTTGCCCTGCGCCGCGCCGGAGGGAAACCTGCGAAAAATCACGGATGCGGCGATCAAGGCGAACAGACACAGGATTCCCGCCCAAAGCATGGAGTTGCGCCATCCGAAATGCACTATCGCCCGCTCGAACGGATATGTTCCGGCAATGCCGCCGCTGTAGCCGAGAAGGAGCGCAATGCCCAGCCAGACCGCGAAATGCCGCGGGTTGAAAAGCGTGTCTATTTCCTTTGCCAGGCTTATGAAAATCATGCTGGCGCCGGCCGCCAGGATCGCCCTGGTGATATACAGCATAGGCAGCGAATGGGAGAACGGAAAGACGAGCGAAGCTCCGGAAAGAATCGCCGCGCCCGCCAGCATGGTGCGTTGTCCGCCGAAACGGTCGGCCGCCATGCCCACGAAAAACTGGGCAAAGCCGTAAACGTAGAGAAAGATCGAGCCGAGCGCCGTCACGGCCGCGGCCGATGCGCTGAAATCGCCCTGCAGTTCGTCAAAACATGTTCCCGGCACGGCGATGCGCTGGAAGTACGAGAAGAAATATATCAGACACATGGCGCAAAAAAGAAGAAGCTTGCCCCATTCCCTGTGAAGGAAATCGGATGTTTTGTCGATAAAATTCATGGGTTTCGGATTAGCTCTGACTTTTTGGGGTTTTTTCTGAAATCATTCGGCGTGATCTTGTAGCGGTCCTTGAAATTGTTGCAGAGGTGGCTGGCGTTCGCGAACCCCCAGTAGCGGGCTATTGTTTCCAGTTTTTCATCGCTTGTCAGGAGGGTGTGCCTGACGCCCTCGATCCGGCATCGGGTGATGTATTCGGGAACGGAGGCCCCGACAAGTTCCCTGAAGGCAATGGTCAATTGCCGTTTTGAAATATCGGCGTGGCCGGCGATCCTTTGGATGGTCAGTTTTTCCCGGATGAATTGCCGGATATATTGCACGGCATGTATGACTTTTAGCGACTGCGTCCCGGTCTTTGAATTTTGCCCGAAAGATGATATTCCCGAGTTTCTCAAAAGCTTTATAAAAAATATCGTGAGCCTGAGCTGAATGACGGTTTGCCATCCTTTGCGGTGTGCGGAATATTCCGAAAGAAGATCTTTGGCAAACCGGATATTGGCTGCGCGCTGCTTTGGGGTTGAGGGCTGTATTTTCTTTTTGAGATCGGGAATGATGAACGGCAGATACGGCAGGGGGCCTTCATCCGGCATTATTTTCAGAAGGAATGATGGCAGGAAAAGAATGACGATCCTGCGGGCGCCTTTGCCCGGCACTGTCCATCCGTGCGGTTCCCAAGGCCCGTAACACCAGAAATTTCCCGGGGTCAGGCTGGTTTTTGCCTTGCTGTCGAGAAAAAAATATTCGCCGCCGGTGACGATGCCTATTTCGCAGAAATCATGAGTGTCGCACCTGATTTGAGCGGAATGGCGGCTGGCCCCGTATTCCATGATCAATGGATTGGAGTCCGACAGCGGATGCCTGGTGACCGGCGCCGAGGCCAGACGCCCCATCAATTCCCTGCGCCTGATTGTGTTCGGTAAATTGCTCATTGGAGGCAATATAACGCATTCCCCTGTTTTATACAAATTTATCCTTTTATCCGCGCGATAATTTCAAAGCCGATGTAAAAAAATGCAAAAAAAAGGAACGATTCTGCAATGTTAAAGGATGGCTTGACCACCCGGCCGCAGGTATAAATGGCGTAGAAAGTGCAAATTTCAAATTAATGGAGAAGCAAATTCATGGCAAAAAAATGTTACAAATCCGTGATATTGGGCTGCGGACCGCGCGCTGCGGCGCATATCGAGGCGTATGAAGGCATCAGTGAAATCAAACTGGAAGCGGCCTGCGACATGCGCAGGGAAAGACTGGATGATTACGGCCGGAAATACCGCATACCGCGTCTTTACGAAGACCTGGAAACAATGCTGAGGGAGGAAAAGGCCGACGTTTTGCATATTGTCACGCCGCCGGCCATCCGCGAGGAACCCATGGAACTGGCCGCGCGTTATGGGGCCAAGGGGATAATCGTGGAAAAACCCGTTGCGCTCAATCCGGCTCAGGCCGACAGGATCAAAGAGTTGGCCGAACGGACCGGCCTGAAAATCGCCGTGAACATGCAGCGGCGTTATTTCAAGACCTGTCAGGATTTGAAGAAAATCATTGATGATGGAAAGTTGGGCGATATCCACTGGATTCGCTGCGTCGCAAAGGGGAATATCCTTTCAATGGGCCCCCATGCGGTTGATTTGTTATTGTATTTTTTGAATGACGTCAGCCCGGCCAGGGTCTGGGCAGCCGCCGAGGGCATGAACGGATATGACTATGGCCACCCGGCGCCGGCCAATATGCTGGTCCAGTACGTGTTTCCCGGAGGAAAGGTCGTCTATTTCGAGGACGCTGAAGACGCGGTCGGCACCATCGGCGAAAAGGAATTCTGGCAGCATCTTGAGTTCGATTTCTGGGGCACAAAGGGCCGGGCCTGGTGGGCGCAGAATCGCGACTGGGGCTATCATGCTGAAGGAATGAAGGAGGCCTGTGTGGAAAAATGTTCCTGGGCGGGAAGCGATGTGCCCGGTCAACGTGAATTTACCCGCGCCATGGCGCGTTGGTTGGATAATGACGAAAATTTGCACCTGAATTGCCTGGCAAACACCATGAAGGGATTTGACGTGATCATGGCCACGCTTCAGGCGGCATATCTTGGGAAACGCGTGGAACTGCCGTGTGCGGTTCCGGATGACATCGTGAACAAACTGGAGGCGAAACTTAAATGAAGGGAAACACAAAGGTCGGAATCGTAGGATTGGATGGACATGGGCCGGTGTTCGCGCAACAGGTCAATGAAGCGCGGGCGGTCCAGGGGATGAAAGTTGTCGCGGCCATGCCGTATCCATCGGTCATGGTCTCGAAAAAACAACTGGCGGCAAACGTGGAAATCGTGCGCAAGCTTGGCGTTGCAATAGCAAATACGCCTGAAGAACTTGCGGCGGGCGTGGATGGAATTCTTATTTTGCACGACGACGGCTCAAAACATCTTGAACTGGCGCGGATGTTCGCGGACAAGGGCAAACCGATCTTCATCGACAAACCCCTGGAGGCAAGTGCGGCCAGGGCGCGGGCCATCCTGGACTTGTGCCGGAAGCACAAGACAAAAATATTCAGCGCCTCCTGCCTGCGCTTTACTTTGGAAATGCAAAAGGTTCTTGCTGACAGGAACGGCGGGAAAATTCTTTCGGCCATGACGTATTCGCCGTTTTTGCTGCGGCCGACCATGCCCGGCTGGATTTATTATGCGATCCATGCCGTGGAGCCGTTATATGCCCTATTGGGGCCGGGATGCCGCGAGGTGCGCTGCGTCAATCACAAACAGGGACCCGTGGCAATCGGGACCTGGAAGGATGGACGCATGGGAATTGCCAGGGGGATTTGCAGCAGCGCCGGGACGCATGGCTATGGTTTCACGGTCTGGCGGGAGAAAAAAAACGAGTCGGCAAGGATCGATATCGGAAAAATATACCACGAACTTCTAAAACGTATCAAAAGCTTCTTTGAAACCGGCAAAGCGCCCGTGCCGCCGGAGGAATCTCTCGAAGTAATCGCCTTCATGGAGGCCGCCAACAAATCAATGGCGAACAACGGCCGGCCGGCAATGGTATTTTGATTTTCCTGCCAGCGACCTTCCGTCAGATAGCGTTGGAATATTTCAAGGTAACGCCGGATATGGCTGTTTTTGCCAAGGGGTTTGCCAACGGCATGCCGCTATCCGCCTATTGCGGCAAGGCGGAAATCATGGATAAACTGGACAAGGTTATCATGTCTTCGACCTGCGGCGGCGAGACGCTTTCGCTGGCCGCCGCCAAGGCTACGCTGGAAATATACAGGGACAAAAACGTGATTGCCCATCTCTGGCACATGGGCAAGCAACTTTGGCCAGGAAAGGATTCATTATTCAAAAAGTGAGCTGCTTGCAAAAGTCTTTTCCAGCCGACTGCGGACCCACCCCCCGCTTCGCGTACCCCTCCAAGGAGGGGATCATAACAGCTTGTCCCGTAATCTCTTGGGTTCCCCTCCCGTGGAGGGGTGGCCGA
>Ga0074199_1000499_pt1 | contig 59349 bp, 56 predicted proteins | sample EPASupsiteSAE347_FD_64528 | JGI IMG/M metagenome (GOLD analysis project Ga0074199, IMG submission 64528) | Bioremediated contaminated groundwater from EPA Superfund site, New Mexico - Sample SAE3-47 | ecosystem: Environmental > Aquatic > Deep subsurface > Groundwater > Contaminated ... | reverse complement strand
GGATACGAGTGTCATTCTTTCGGTGTTGGATTATGATCAGGGGTGGCCACAGATTTGGCCACATCTGCATTAGTATTTTAAATATAAATAGTATGAAGAAATAGTAATAAATTGCCTATAATATAGAGCAAGATACCCAGAGCACCAAGGGTTCTCTTCGGTGCAGAATGAGCAATAAATAAAATAACGAACATAATAGATGCCATTCCCAAAGATACCACAAGGATCTTGCGCAGAGGCGTGAGAATCGGTTCGACAAAGTTGATGTAAGTTGTTATGTCGTCCCTGAAGACTGCATTATGATCAAATATAATTTTATAAAGTGCCAATAAAACAACCACGGCAATGATCGTAATAAATATCAATCGATTATATTTTGCGCATACCTTGACTCTTTTCAAGGACCGGCTGTAGGCCTTCGATATGAAAACCTCTAAAAGATCGTTTAGTTTATCAATTCTATCTTTTACTACAAAATACTCAATTGCCAGGATGATGCCTGCAAAGAAGTTTGCGATAATCCCTGCTTGCTCCAGTGTTTTCTCGTTTATGGCAGATAGAGCCCATTGAAGATCGATAAATGGCATTATTCCTACCTTTGCAATCCTTCGCATAGCCGCTATCGCTTGAGATAGCACATGATATCACATGCCCACAGAAGGATCGATTTTAGCATTTGGCGCAACATTTGGCGCAACATTTGGCTGCAGCATTCGGCTGCCGGCTGCAGTTCCGTCGTTATATGATCTGATAAGGGGAATAAATACCTATCCAAACTCTATGAAAATTGCGCAATCCTGAAGTCTTTTCTCACTATCACATTTTATGCAGCATAAACTATCCTCGTGATCATTCGCGATACTGCTAGGCAAAATCATCAAGGTCATTTCTTTCTTTGACAAGCAATTCTAACAGAAACACATGGCCTATTGCAATTGCCAGCGCCGATCTTCGCCTGCACATCCTCGCAGCTTCAGCCGGATCGGCACTCCATCCTGCACCCGCGCCCGGACCCTCGCAGGCGGACCTACCCCTGGTAAAAGCGCACGCTTGCCCGCGGTTCTTGTCCTGGCGGGCAAGGTATCATCCGCAAATCCGGCAATTCAGAATGGCGAATGGACAAACAGTATTCTCTAGGCCGTGATGCTCTCAAAACGGCGTCCGCCCGCACGGCTCCGGCCTGGCGGGCAGACTGCACCACAAGGAAAATCCGGAAAGCTAACCCATCATTTTCTTGATATCCTCTTCCGGTGTGCTTATCAGCCTGATGTCGTACTTTTCCACCAGTATCTTCAGCATGTCGTCGTTGATCCATCCCGGCACAATCGGCCCGAGATAAATCCCCCTGATTCCCAGCGCGAGCAGCGACCAGAGAATGGCCACGGCCTTCTGCTCCATCCAGCTCACCACCAGCGTCAGCGGCAGGTCGTTCACACCAACACCGAACAATTCCGCCAGAGCCTGGGCCACTTCCAGGGCTACGATGGCGTCATTGCACTGGCCGAGATCGATGAGCCGCGGGATGCCCTCGATATTGCCGAGATCCAGGTCGTTGAAGCGGAACTTGCCGCAGGCGAGGGTCAGCACCACCGTGTCCTCGGGGAGCTTTTGCACAAACTCGCGGTAGTAGTCCGACCTCTTCAAAGGCGCATCGCATCCGCCCACCAGGAAGAACCTCTTGATCTTGCCCTGTGTTACGAGCTGCTTGATCTTGGCGGCATGGCTGAGCAGAACGGATGTGGAAAAGCCGGTGGTCAGCTCATAGTCTCCGGGCGCGTCGGGCAGCTCCGGCAAAGAGCGGGCCATAGCGATCACTTCAGAGAAATCGTAGCCCTCGATGTGCTTGACGCCGGGAAGGTAGACCGGCCCGGCGGCGAACATGCGGTCTTTGTACTCATCACGCGGGATGAGGAAGCAGTTGGAGGTGCCAAGAATTGCCATCGGATATTTGGCAAAGAGCTGGCGCTGATCAAACCACGCTTTCCCCAGGTTCCCGGCCAGGTTCCTGTACTTCTTCAAGCCCGGATAGCCGTGGGCGGGCAGCATCTCGGAGTGAGTGTAGACGAAGACATCCGTTCCTTCCACCTGGCCCAGGAGCTTGTCCAGCATGTGGAGGTCGTGGCCCGTCACAAGTATTCCATGCCCCTTCACTGTGCCCGTTCGTACCTGAGTCGGGACCGGCTCGCCGAACTTCTCGATGTGCGCCTTCTTGAGCAGTTTCATGGTGCGAATGTTCATCTCGCCGGCCTTGACGGCCAGGTTGAGGAACTCAGCCGGATCGAAATTGACGTTGGTCAGGGTGGAGAAGAATCCTCGCTCGATGAACGCATCCACCTCGGGATCGGTATAGCCCAGTTCCCTGGCGTGATAGAGATAAGCGCTGATGCCCTTGATGGCGAAGAGTAGGTTGTCCTGCAATCGGGCCACGGTCGCTTCCTTTCCACAAACGCCTTTCAGTGTGCAGCCGGTGCCTCTTGCAGTCTGAGAGCACTGGTAGCAGAACATATCAAGTTTTTCAGTTGCAGCCATATTTTGTTTACCTCCTTATTGATTTTGAGTCGATGCTTGAGACTAAATAATTCCATTAAATTCCATTTTTTATTTTCAGTTATATTAGTTCGTTAAAGCATATACGACTTTCACTATCCGCAGGATTTTTTTGATCCATTACAGTTTGATCGGTCCACCATTCCAGCTATCGCCGTCCGGCTCCCGACACTTTTTTGGTGAGCAGGCATCTCACCAAGACAAGTATACTAAAGATACCAAAGTATAAAGCCTAGAGCGTTTCCCAAAAGATACCACTAGCAAAAGGCTTGACAAATCCGTGGACAATCATGCGCAGTCTCCGCATACGGTCATGCGTAGTTTCCGCATGGTCCGGGCAAAAGGGAAAATTCGGACGAATTGGGCTGGAAAAGAGGCAATACGGTAAGCGCAAAAAGAGGCATGAACGGACTTATGCCGGGGCACTCAGGCTGGATTTTGCATTCTTTATTCGCTTTTGGCCCGGCGGCCCTTCCGGGTCCGGCTTTCATAATTCGTTGTCAGGAAACTGGCTGCAGGTGAATTTATTGAGAGATTCTTCCAGGAAGCCGGCAATTCCGCCGGGATGGTGCGCCTCAAGAGCATCAAGTTCTGCCACCTTCTTTGGATCGAGCGAGTGAGATTTTAGGTATTTTTTAAACCGCTCTTGCTCGTCTTTATCAGATCCGTTCTGATGCATTGGAGCCTTTTGCGGGAGATTCTTTTGCAGGGGGATCTTGAGGGTGGAAATTTGTTCGGGAAGAAGGCCGATGCATTTGACTTTTATGTCTGAGCCGCAACCTTGCGGCTTTGCTTTCGCGATCATGGCCGCCAGATTCGCGGCAAAGAAGGCTGCATTTGGTGCAAGGTCATTTAGACAGAGAATGATCGTTTGCCTCTCTGCCGCTCGGCAGAATAACGAATCCAATGCATCCTTGGAGGGCGTTTTATGAACCGAGACCAGGGCCGCATTATGTTTTCTGCAGACGGGAATAAGCAGCGGATAAAGCGAGGTCTTATTCACCCAGACTTCAACGGAGCACGGCAAGTTTCCAGCCTGTTCCGGCAAGAGGGTCAGCTCTCGCAAAGACTCGTCAATGATGGCATCATCCGGGACGTATCCCTGCGCCTTCGCCTTGCCCAGCCATTTTGGCAGCTTCTCTCCGTCATTCTCGTGATAGGGCCTCATGATGCGAATCTCGCCCACAAAGCCGCCGCAGATGGGATAATCTGATACATCCCTTTGCAAAGCGTAATAAAACAGGCCCCGCTCCGTGGTCCTGGATCTGCCGGTCTCCTTCACGAAATCCGCGTAAGCCCTTGCCACCCACTTGGACTTGGTCCTGTCCGTCTCCGTCTCCACAAATGCATCAGTCATTATCTGCTCCTCTCGTCCACTTTGGATCTCTGCTCCTCTCTTTCACTTTGGATCTTGCTGCTCCCTTGGCTTCCTGCAACAGTATATTCCCGTGAGAGTATATTTTGGATACTAAGGTATTTAGGCAAGAGCGTTTCCACAAAGATACCATGCAGGAAGGATGCACCGTAAACCTCACGGTAAAGTACATCGCTCGAAAATGGACCATGCTCATTCTTCTGGAGCTTTACAAAGGTGAAGGGCATGTCCGGCGCTTCTCCGAGTTGAAGAGCTGTCTTGGCGAAATCACCCAAAAGGTGCTTTCGGCGCGGCTCAGAGAGCTGGAGAAAGAAGGCTTGATTGAGAATCGGGTGGACAAGACCACTTTTCCCGTGAAGAGCGAGTACATCCTGACCGAGAGCGGCCTTGAAATCATCAACATCATCAAGGATATGAAGCGCTGGGCGCTGAAGTGGAAGATATCCAACATAGAGTGCAGCTGTCAGGATTGCAGCCAGTGCGTGCTGTGAGGATGGATCTTGGATTGAGGGATGGATAAATTCAGGGAGAAAATGCCATCCTGATCATTTTTCCTGAATGTTCATCCATTCGAAAATCTCCTTTGCATAGAGCGGAAAGATTCTCAGGCTTTTATGGAAACTGCTGAAAACGATATTAAGATCGATTTGAGCATATTGATGGACGAGCAGATTTCTCAAACCTCCCAGGCCTTTGATCTGTGGATAGAGGTCTTTTGAGATCACACTTTTCTCTGCGAGCCTCTCAAGGTTTCTTCATAGGTTTCACAATAATAGCCGAATTGGTTCGAAAGTATGTGATCAGCAATCTCCAAAATAAGCTGCGCACCGGCCCCCAAGCCTCGTTCAATTATCCAGCGCTTTTCCAAGTCCTGCTTTATTGAATCCGGTTTCAGGTCTTTATACTTATTCAACTGTGTGACTACAGCATCAAGCTCTTTCAAGCGCATCTCTACAATGCTTCTTTTAAACACCATGCAGCCATCCTCTCTCTTAGAGCCGCACTCTGCCGTCGTCTCATCGGTTCAGTGTCACGGTAGAGTTGAATCGTCTCCATCTCGTACCTATTCCTGATGTTCTCATCCGAAACGTAAATGGGCTTGCCGGAACTCAGGATCTCGAAGCGCAGAACCGGCGAAGCCCTTCGCAAATCCACCAGATCGAGCCTGTCTGTGTCAAGAATTTCCTGCAAAGCTTCCTTCAGTACATGGGCCGGGCCGCTTTTAGTAAGTATGGCCAGATCCACATCGCCGGGCGTCCTTTGGGCTTTCTGGCCGGTTCCGGAAAGAGAGCCAAATAGGTAGGCAAGCAGGACGCCTTCCCCCTCAAAGAATGGAGCAATATTTTCTGCACGTGTTTTTATGTCCTGTGGCAGGGGCTTGTGCCTATTCCAGCGCTCAGGTATGCCCAAGAATTATCACCTTTGTTCAAGCCAATCATTTGATTGTATTAATACTTGAGGCAGATCATATGCGACGGTCTTCATAGCGCCAGCCAGGATGGGCACCAGCATCGCTCATTAGTCCAGCTTCCTAATTTCAGCCTTCGTCTCAGTCGTTTCGCTTACATCGCTGTCTGTTCTCTTTGCATTTTTCCCCGCGCCAGGGAGAAGAGCATGCCCATCAGGCAGAGGCCGGCGAATATGCCGAAGGCGACTTTTATGCTGACCATGAGTTCATCCATCTGCGCAGGCGCAATCTCGACATGCCCCATGATTACGGAAAACGTGAGCATGGCAATGCCGAGGCTTATCATCTGGCCGATGAGCCGCATGGTGCTCACCATTCCCGAGGCGAGGCCGTAATAGCACGGCTCGACGGCGCTCATGATGGCATTGGCGTTGGGCGAGGAGAAGAGTGCAAAGCCAAGGCCGAGGAGCATCAAGCTGGCAAGGATGAGGCCAAGCGATGTCTCTAGGGTCAGGAATGAGAAGACGGTAAGGCCGATCACGCACAGCCCCATGCCTGCAGAGGCCACTATCCTCGGCTCCATGCGGTCTGAGAGACGCCCGGCAAAGGGCGAAAAGACGACCTGCACAATCGGCTGGGCCACCAGAATCAGCCCGGTAGTTTGCGGATCAAATCCCTTCAGATACTGCAAGTACAGGCTTAAGAGGTAGGCCACCGCAAACGTGGAGCTGTAGTTGATCAGAGCGGCCAGGTTCGAGAACAGGAACACGGGGTTGCGGCGAAAGACGCCGACATTAACCACGGGATTTTCTGCCGCCAGTTCCCAGCGCAGGAAGATTATCATCAGAAGAGCGGCCAGCACCAGCAGATATCCTCCCTCTGCATCCGGGATGACGGAAAGCCCGAAGATCAGAGAGAAGAGAGAACCGGCATAAAGCAGCGTGCCGATGATATCGAATCGTCCGTCTTCCTGGCAGTGTCGATCGTCTTTAATCATTATTTGGGCGAGAATCGCTGCCAGAAGCGCATAAACCATGATTCCTGCGTAGATAAAACGCCATCCGGCATATTGAGTGATGATCCCGCCCAGGAACGGTCCGCTGGATGAGCCCACGTAAACGATGGCCACATTGATGCCGAGCACATTGCCCCGGTGCTTGGCCGGGAAAGCAGAGGTGAGGATGGCAATGCCCGTACCGAAGATCATGGCGCTGCCCACTCCCTCAATTACGCGCGAAGCGATAAGCATCAACTCGGTACTGGATATGCTGCAAAAGAAGGAGGATATGACGATGATCAGAAGGCCCGAGACGAACATCTTCTTCCTTCCGCGCATGTCGGCGATGCGCCCGAAGGGCACTACAAAGACGGCTGCTGAGAGCAGAAAGCCCGTGACGATCCATCCCAGGAGCGCCTGGTCGGGGATGGCGAAATCGGTGTTGATGGAGGGAAGCGCAACATTCACGGACGAGGCCAAAAACGGCGTGATGAACGACGTCATGCAGACGACGAGCAGCACAGCCTGGTCATTCTTCATTGCATCCGATGTGGTGAAGCGCTTAATTCATAAAGGCATCTGAAGCGATTGATCAAAAAGCAAAGAATTGGCGGCCAGAGATCCGAATCCCATCAGCCAAAATGATTGCCGAAAATGAAATTTGAAAAGACAAATTTCTTAGACCTTCACTTCCAGCATCCTTTCAATCGCCCTTTTGGCCCGTACCGCAATATCTTCCGGCACGCTCACCCGCGGCTCCAATGTCTGCAAAGCGCGCAGCACCTTTTCCAGATTCGTCTTCTTCATGTTCTGGCAGACGGCCTTCTCGCTGAGCGGATAGAACTGCTTTTCCGGATTCTCTTTCTTCAGACGGTAGATCATGCCGACCTCAGTGCCGATGATGAACTCGCGGGCAGCGCCGGACTTGGCATGACGGCCCATCCCGGCGGTGCTGTAGACGAAATCGGCCTGATCGATGACCTCCGGGCGGCATTCCGGGTGCACCAGCACTTCAGCTCCAGGGTGCAGGGCGCGGGCCGCTTTAACCTCATCGGGGGTGAAGTGGTCGTGCACGTAGCAGTAGCCGTTCCGGGGAATGATCTGCTTCTTGGTATGGCGGGCAACGTATGCTGCCAGGTTTCTGTCGGGAATGAAGATCACTTGATTTTGATCCAGGGAATTTACAACCTGAACGCCATTGGCTGAGGTGCAGCAGATATCGCTCTCCGCTTTGACCTCAGCGGTCGAATTTACGTAGCAGACGACGGCTGCATCCGGATAGAGCGTTTTCAGCTCGCGTAACTGACCGGGCGTGACCATGTGAGCCATGGGGCACCAGGCACCCTTCGCAGGCTGGACCACCGTCTTTTGCGGCGAGAGAATGGCTGCCGTCTCGGCCATGAAGTCCACTCCGCAAAATATAATCACATCCTCATCCAGGCGCGCCGCTGCCCTTGATAGCTCCAGGGAGTCGCCCACCAGGTCGGCCACATCCTGGACGTCAGGTATCTGGTAATTGTGGGCCAGGATAACTGCGCGGCGCTCCTTCTTCAAAGCAAGAATCTCTTCTAACATAGCGATCGAGACGGCAAAACCTACAAGATACTATTATTTCAACCTATTTAATAGTTTTACTTAATAATATTGTTCCAATTAAACTTTAATTGATCAGGCATTGATCCGGCCAATTGACTTAAAAATATCTGTACTCAGTCAGCCTCCGATGGCGGCAGGAAACAGCGCCACCTCATCACCCTCAGCCAGCCTGGTCGATAATCCTTGCAAGGATTCTATATTTTTTCCTTTCACAAAGATGTTCACATCCTCTCTCAGCCCCGCATCGCCGAAGAGAAGCAAAAACGCTTCCGGCCTGGATCTCGCCAGAGATTTCAATAGCGAATCAACATCTGCGCCCTCTGCCAATTCTACAGTCCTTTCCTTTCCCAGGATATTGCGAAACGCGGCAAAAGACTTGACGATTATTATCATTTGCAGCCTCCTTCGGCCATCTCCTTCGTTCGCCGCAAGGCGGCCATAGCGTCCTCCATCTTGAAGTCCCTGCCTTCGTCTTTCAGGAATTCGCGCAGCCTTTGCAGCGTCTTTGCATCCACCCGCCCCTCAGCGGAGCGCATCATCCGCTCGTAGGTTCGCTCCGGGAAGTATTGGGACTGGGCACATCGAAACAGCTCGTCGCGGGCGGCGGCATCGATTATGCCGCGCAGCTCCGCCAATTCCAGATTGAAACGGATATTGACCAGCGGCTCGGAGCGCGGCTCCCAGGTGAAGGGATCGAAGATGAGGGCCACCTCATCGTCCGAGACAAGCCGACCGCTCCTGTAAGCCTGATAAATCTCACCAACGCCGATCATGCCGTAAACATCCAACTCGCAGGCTCGCAGGGCTCCCATGCTGGACGCGCCGATCACCTTCGCGCCCTTCTCCAGAGCATAGAGAACCTCTTTGTGGGCCACAGAGCATTCCTGGAAGAAGACGCCGTCGATGAGACAGATTATCTTTGCCCCATCCTCTGCGGCGCGGAAGATGTCTCCTCGCTTGGCAGGGGGACGGTAATCCACCTGCGGGGCGGGAAGGATCAGTTCGGCCTTATCGCGGGAAACGCTTGGCCCTAGAAATACGACGATCTCTGGCATTCCTGCATCTCTGTCCGACCCTCTCCGGGTCCACGGCTGCATTCTCCAGTCCCGGCACAATCACTCTTACCACCGGGATGCCGATCTCCTCTCGCGTCAGGTCCACCACGATGACGCGCTCCAGGCCCGCCGCTTCCAGCTTTCCCAGCATGTACTTTATGTCCAGCAGGAAGTCGTCGCTGTCGAAGGACTCTATCTCGGAAAAATTCCGCTTCTCGCCGACCTCAAACCAGCGTTTGTTGATCCTCTTGGTCCGATCATAGCCGATCTGCTTGCGGAAATCCGCCAGCGTCGTGTCCTCGCGAGCGCCGTGAATCTGGGTGAGGCGGCTTTGCGCCATCTCGGTCAGGGCCCGCAGCACGGCCACGCTCGCGCTGGTGTGCGTGCCCATGCCCGTGGTGAGCAGCGTCGGGTCGCGCAGCAATACGTCGTCACCCGCCGCCGCGCAGGTGGGAATGCCAATGTCGCTGGTGATATCTCGAAGGTAGACGTCCACCTGGGCCGCGGCAAATTTGTCCAGAAGCGATTTGGCCAGGTCGTCGCCCACGCCCTCGATCAGCGGTCCGGCCTGGCGGGCGGCCTCGACCAGAGCCCAGGCGTCCCTCTCGATGATCTCGGCCAGGCCGTGAAATATTGCTTCCTCGATCTCGTTACCCGAGGCAAGGCCGGTGGTGTTGGTGCGAAAGAGGCGCTTGTAGTCGGCGGGAAGCGGATGGAAGACTGCATTGGCCGGAACCAGGATCTCCTCATCGTTCAGGATATCCCAGCCGACAACCCAGGGGATCTCTGCATCGGCATCCGCCCCCTCCGGCAGGATCAGGTCGGCGGGGTTCAGGGCCGAGCCGCTCAGTTCCGAGAAGCGGGATTGCATCAGCTCGCGATCCCGAACCTCCCCCGAATAGCGCTCCAGCCCCTCCATCATGGCCGAGACGCGAGCTTCAGTCGGCGTCGCTCCTTTGCCGTTGTAGACCGAGACTGCACCGCGGTCGGCCATGGGCCGGATGGACGAGAAGACAGGAATGCCGATCCGGTCCAGATTGGTGATGTCCGCCACTCTGGTGATCCCGGCGGCGGGCATCCTGGCCTCGGCGCGCTCCAGCGTCTCCTCCGGCGGCATTGCCCGATGAGTATCGTCTTTGTATTTCTTTAAGCAGGACCCGAGTTTCATCGCCCGAACCGTTGATGGCGATGGAATATAACATTATTCTGAGACGACGCTATTGGCAAAGCCTTGAATTACGCAAGGAAGGGCAACGGGTCCTTCTTGCGGAAGGCAAGTGTCTGGCTGGTCGCGACCAGTCGTCCGTCTTCTCCGGTGACGCGAATCTCGCAGGCCGAGATCTTGCGGGAGCGGTTCACTTCCCGGCCCTCGGCGGTTAGCATCTCGCCGGGAAGGGCGGCGGAGAGGTAATTCACGTTCACCTGCAGCGCGACGGCCACAGTCCCGTGCGAGTTGACCGTCAGCTCGAAAGCGGCATCCAGAAGCGAGTAAATCGCTCCCCCGTGCGTCGTGGCAAAGAGGTTGTTCATCTCATTCGTCGTTCGCATGGTCACGGTCGCGTGGCCCGGCTCAAGCTCAGCAATCTCAATTCCGAGAGTCCGGGCAAAAGGCTCCAGAGAGAAGCGATCCCGCAGGATCTGTAAGACATCGTTCATATTCATCCTTCGACATGTGATTGTCTTCGAAATGGTTATATTCGCTCCGCCTGAAATCTCTCAATTATGCCCTGCGCCCCCGGTAACAGGCCAGAGCCAATCTCCATTGAACTGAGTGGTTCTGCAGTCTCCATTATTCTTACCCAGGGGGCTATCAATATCTGGTTTGGAAGAAAATTCGACAAGTCTCTCCTGGCTAAAATATTGATCACTATTTCCAAGATCGATTCAACCACTGAGCATGAAAAGGAGGTCATGTGCCGCTTCGAGGAGATCAGCGAATTCGAGAACAACGGCTACATCCTCACCTCTTATGCCCGAAAAAAGGACAAATACCGGGCAGTATTCGTTGTCCCTTTCTCAAATTCCAGAGCACTGGATATGTTTATCGAATCCATGATCCAGGAAACGGAGCACGAGGACGTGAAGGTCACACTTTACTGGAGAGGCGGCAGGGTGATGATGAATATAATAAAAGAGGAACTGGGCAGGCTCAATTGTTTCAGTATTCTCAATGTAGTTTATAAAGAAGATAATAAGGATGAGCAAACTCGCGAAGCAAACTACAATCGGACTCAAGGAACACCGGACGAATGACGGATCTGCAAGCCATGAATCCGCTGAATGACGGATCTAGCCAAACATGAATCAGTAAATCATGAATAAGCAAATCACGAATCAGAAAATCACGAATCAGAAAATCACGAATCAACAAATCGCGAATCAGCAAATAATGAATCAGCAAATAATGAATCAGCAAATCACGAATCAGCAAATCACGAATCAGCAAATCACGAATCAGCAAATCACGAATCAGCAAATCACGAATCAGCAAATCACGAATCAGACTGATGTTGAAGAACGGGAGACGCAAGCGGAGGGATGAGTCAATGAAATTTGCAACTTGCACGGAAGATATAGAGATTTCGGGGATCAGAAAGTGCTTCGAGGGAGCGGCCCCAGGGTCAGTTAACCTGGGACTTGGCCAGCCGGACTTCGACACACCCGACCACATCAAGAAAGCAGCCATCAAGGCCATCGAGAAAGGCATCACCGGCTACACGCCCAACTGCGGCGTGCCTGACCTGCGGGCTGCGCTGGCCGAGAAGTTCCGAAAGGAAAACGGGATCGAGTGCACCGCAGAGGAGATCATGGTCACGAGCGGTGCCAGCGAAGCCCTCTTCCTGATCGTCGCCGCCCTGGTGAATCGGGGAGACGAGGTCTTGATCGGCGACCCGAGTTTTCTATCCTACGCGGAGCTTACCAAACTTGTGGGCGGAAAGCCGGTGAATGTGCCGCTGGATGAGAACCTCCGTCTCTCGCCCGAGGCGTTGCGCTCCAGGATCACGGACAAGACGCGTCTGATCATAGTAAACTCGCCCTCCAATCCCACCGGATCGGTTCAGACGGCGGAGCAGATGAGAGCCATCGCCGAGATCGCGGATGACAGGGACATCGCGGTCCTCTCCGACGAGGTCTACGAGCACTTCATCTACCAGGGAAAGCACGTCAGCCCCGGCAAGTTTTCGGACAACGTCATCACCGTCAATGCCGTCTCCAAGACCTATGCCATGACCGGCTGGCGGCTGGGCTATCTCGCGGCCAAGGGCTGCGCCCTGGAGCAACTGCTAAAGATCCACCAGTACGTCCAGGCCTGCGCCAGCTCCATCTCCCAGATGGCAGCTCTCGCCGCTGTGACCGGGCCGCAGGACTGCGTGTTCCAGATGAGGGACGAGTTTAAGAGCCGCAGAGATTTGCTTGTCAAGGGCTTCCGGGAGATGGGCGTAGACCTGGTAGTTCCGGAGGGCGCGTTCTACCTCTTCCCCCGCGTGGGAGACGGGGACGCGGTGGCTGCAGCTTTGGGAAAGGCGGGCGTCATCGTCGTTCCCGGCTCGGCCTTCGGACCGGGTGGAAAAGAGTACATCCGGCTGTCCTATGCCGCGGCACGCTCGCAGCTTGAGCTGGCTTTGACGCGCATGAGAGATATCCTTTAAATAGGAGAGTTGCATTCGTCGCTAGGAGTGATGAAATGAAGGAGCAGGTTGAGGTCAGAGAGCTGAAAGAAGGAAGATACGTAATCCTCGATGATGAACCATGTATTATCAAGAGCATATCACATTCCAAGCCGGGAAAACACGGCTCGGCCAAGGCCAGGGTTGACGCCATCGGCATCTTCGATAATCAGAAGCGGTCAAACGTCTCGCCGGTTACCACCAAGATCTATGTGCCAAACGTGGAGCGCAAGACCGGCCAGGTCCTGTCCATAAGCGAAACATCCGTGCAGCTCATGGACTTGGGAGACTTTTCCACAGTGGATGTGCCGATAACTGCGGACCAGAAGGATAAGATCGAGGAAGGCAAAGAGGTTGCTTATCTCTCGGTCATGGGCAGGACCAAGCTGGACCTGCGCTAGATCCGGATTGGATCAGGATCCATCGGTTAGCGATTTAAATCAATCAGAATGTTCCAGAAGTGCGGCTTTGCTGACGCATCTGGGGAATTGGAAGGCGCGGCCTTTGTACTGATAGGTCTCCCCTTCGATTCCACAACATCTTTTCGTTCCGGGTCAAGAGACGGGCCCGATGCCATTCGTCAGGCTTCATTCAATTTTGAGAGCTACGACTTCGAGCAAGGAGTGGATCTCGCAAATCTCGATATCTGCGACCTGGGAAATATGGAGCTGGGATCGGACCCGGCCTATGCCTGGGAGACCATAAAAGAGGGCATCGCGCTGCTGCCCAGGACTTGTGTTCCCATTTTTCTCGGCGGAGAGCATTCCATCGCTCCTCCAATTGTGGAAGGACTATGCCGGTCCCGCCAAAATGACCTGGGGGTGCTGGTGCTGGACGCACACCTCGATTTGCGGGAGGAGTACGGCTGCACCAGGTTCAGCCATGCCTGCACCAGCCGCAGGATTCTGGAGCTGAAGAGCGTCAAAGCCTATGCCTCCATCGGCATTCGCAGCGGCTCGCCGGAGGAGCTTTCGTTCGCAGAGCAAAACAAGATCAACTACTTCACCAGTCGCGAGGTGCGGGAGAAGGGAATTGACGCTGTTCTGGATGCCGCTCTGGCGGAAATGCAAGAGTGCGAGATGCTTTATCTTTCCGTCGATCTTGACGCGCTTGATCCTGCTTATGCCCCCGCCGTCGGCAACCCGGAGCCGTTCGGCCTCACCTCCTGGGATGTCAAACGGGTTGTGGAGCGCCTGGCAGTTCGCGCGGTGGGCCTGGACATAAACGAGCTTGCACCCGCCTACGATCGCGGCGAGACGGCTCTGCTGGCGGCGCGGCTGGCGCGGGGATTCATCGCGGCCAAAGCCAAAAATAATCAATAAAATGCTTCGGAAAAAATAATTTTCAGAAAAATAAGTATCAACATACGAGAGAAAAAGAAAAATAAGGAAGATCCGGACACAGCATGGATGCAGCTAAAAATGGATATTGCAGCAAAACAAATGCTGCAACTCGATTCATTCCTCTTTGTGCATTGAGCCCGTGAGTGCCTTCAGTACTGTGACAATCAGGAGCACAATCAGCGCCACCTTGGCCAGTTTCCATGTGATCTTCAAGGGAAACTTGGCCAGGCACATCATCATGCCAAGCATATTCCAAAACATATCTCAACCCCACCACAATTTTTTTAGACCTCTGAGCATTGGAAAGAGATCTCAATAACTTATTTAGGCGTTATTGTGATTTATTTTTTGTGGTAGTTTTGAAAAAAAAAGATCCGGCTATCTCATCGCCCGCAGGCCCGTCAGAGCATTCTCAGCCTTCTCGCGCCTCTTTGCCGCGCGTTCTTTTCCATCAGAAATCTGCTTGAACCTCTCCGCGACCATGCGCCTGCCTTCCGCCGGGGCCGGTCCGCCGATATTGGCTCGAAGTGCTACGTTGCTTCTCGGGTCCAGTGCTTTCTCCAGCATGTCGGCGCTAAAGCCGCGCTCGCTGGCCTTGAATCCGGCAATCTCCAGGGCAATTTCATCAAGCTCGGCAATGCCCGGCCTGCCGCCCGAGGCCGCGATTCTGCCCACGATGCGGTGCGCCGTGCGAAAAGGCATTCCAGTGATTCGCACCAGAGAATCGGCAACCTCCGTGGCCGTGGAGAAGCCAGCGCCCGAACTCTCGTCCATCCGCTCCAAATCGAACCTGAGAGAAGCCATGCAGCCGTTCAGGATGCGCAGAGTGCTGCGGGTCCAGTCAAGGCCCCGCCACAGGTGCGGCGTGACCTCCTGCAGGTCGCGGTTGTAGCTGAGGGGAAGCCCTTTGCAGATGGTCAGGGCGGACACGAGACTGCCCACGACCGATCCCGCTTTGCCGCGGGCAAGCTCCGCAGTGTCCGGATTCTTCTTCTGGGGCATGATAGAGCTGGTGGAGGCGAAGAGGTTGTCCAGTTCCACATAGCCGAACTCCGATGTCGACCACATGATCAGCTCTTCCGCCAGGCGGCTCAGGTTGACCATGCAAATGGAAAGATCGGCCAAGACTTCCAGAATGAAATCGCGAGTCGAGACTGCATCCATGCTGTTCTCGACCAGACCGTCAAAGCCCAGCAGCTTGCAGGTGCGGTGCCGGTCGATCACAAAGCCGGTAGAAGCAAATGCGGCAGCGCCCAGGGGGCTCAGGTTGACCCGCCGAAAAGCATCCTCTGTCCGGGAAAAGTCCCGCAGCACGCCATCGGCATGGGCGAGCAGGTGATGGGCCAGCGTGGTCGGCTGAGCGTGCTGGGTGTGGGTGAAGCCGGGGATGACGGTATCCGTGTGCTTTTCCGCCAGCATGACCAGAGTCTCCGCCAGCGAGAGCTGCTCGTCCATCAGGAAAAGCATCTCGCCACGCAATGCCAGGCGAATGCAGGTGGCCACCTCGTCGTTCCGGGACCGCCCAGTGTGCATCCTGCCGCCCTCCGGTCCGGCGCGGGAAAGGACGAATGCTTCGATTGCTTCATGCACATCCTCGCCGGCGCCAAGATCCGCATCCGTGAGATCATCCAGGGCGGCGATGATGCGGGAAGATACCTCGACGGATACGTAGCCCTGCTCTCTGAGCATGATGAGGTGGGCGCGGTCCACCAGCAGGTCCGCCTCGAAGATTCTTGCGTCCGCAGCGCGGGATGAAAGATAGTCGAGGACGTCCTCGGAGATCTCGCCAAGTCTTTGATCGCGAAACATGTCAAATCGTCCAATACCGGAAAGCTATGCTCTTGATTATCTGCTTTTAGTCAAGTTGTGTAATCGGCGTTTATGTTCACGTACTCGCGCGTCAGGTCGCAGCCGAAACTGCGCGCCCCGGCATCGCCCAGAGCCAGGTCGACCTTGACGAGAATCGTGTCGCCTTTCATGATCTCTTTGGCCTTATCCAGGACGCCGTCCACGATCCGGCCATCTTTCACCAGAGACACTTCCAGGCCGTCCTTTCCTTCCAGGCCCAGGGAAATTTTTTCCGGGTCCATTTCCGCCCCCGAGTAGCCCACGGCGCAGATGATCCTGCCCCAGTTGGGGTCGGCACCGAAAACAGCGGTCTTTACCAGGCTGCTGTTGGCCACGGCTTTGGCGGCAAGCCGGGCGTCCTGCTCGGTCTTCGCGCCGATGACGATGGTCTCGAAGTACTTGCCGGCACCCTCGCCGTCTCTGGCCATCTTGCGGGCCAGCTCGATGCAGACGTATCGCAATGCCTCGAAAAAGTCATCGACCTTGCACTTCACTTTTCCCGTGGAGGTGAGGAGAACCGTGTCGTTGGTGCTCATGTCCCCGTCTACAGTGAGCATGTTGAAGCTGTCCTTAACTGCGTCCTTCAGGCATTCCTTCAAGAGGGCGGCGGTCAGGTCCGCATCCGTGTAAATGAAACAAAGCATGGTGGCGACATTCGGCTCGATCATTCCCGCGCCCTTGACGATCCCGCCCACGTGAATTCCTTTATGCTCGACGGCGACCTCCTTGAGGCGCGTGTCCGTGGTCATGACGGCCCTGGCGGCTTCGGCGCTGGCATCAGGGCCGCTTCTCAGCTTCGTACAGGCCTCATCGAACAGCCGGCCAATGAGGGCCATGTCCATGTACCTGCCGATGACGCCGGTCGAGGCCACTGCAATCTTCCTCGGGTCAGTTGCCAGGAACCCGGCCATCATTTCCGCCATCTTCTCGGCATCCTCCAAACCGCGCGGCCCGGTGTAGGCATTGGCACAGCCGCTGTTAGCGATGATGCCGTCCAGATGGCTGAATGCCTGCAGGTGCTCGGCTGTGACGTACAGCGGCGCGGCTCGAACCTTGTTGGTGGTGAACATCCCGGCAGCGGGGCCCGATGCAGCGATCAGGGCCACACCGTATTTGCCCTGACGGGCTCCGGCGGCCCGCACGCCGGGAACGGCGCAAATGCCGCCTTCAATCGTCTGCATGCTGCATCCCCAGGCCCGAGATGATATCGCCTCTGGTCACGATGCCAACCAGTCGGCCATCCTCAACAACCGGCAAGCGGTTGATGCGGTGGCGGGTCATGATGCTCGCCGCCTCCTCGACGGTGTCGTCCGGTCTGACTTCATGGAGATTGCGGCTCATGACATCGGCAACCTTCTTATTCGGGATCTCGTCCATGCTGCTTCTCATCTTCTCCCACTTCACGAAATCGCGGAAGGGGACCTCGAAGACTTCGAAGGGGCTGGGAAGCCAGAGATTGCCGCTGTCCTCCTCCACGGATAAAAGGCGCAAAAGGTCGGATTCCGAGACGATGCCCACCAGGCGCTCTCCATCCAGCACCGGCATACCGCTGATCTTGTTCTTGCGCAGAATCTGGGCGGCATCGCTCACAGGCCGGTCCGCCTGGACGCTTATGGGCTTGACATTCATGACATCTCTGACTTTCATCTTGATAACTCCAGCTAACTTTATCCTATCCTAAGGCGACATGCCGGGGAACCAGAGGCCCGTCCTCTCGTCGAAGCCCGCCATGAGGTTCATGTTCTGGATGGCCTGGCCGGATGCGCCCTTCACCAGATTGTCTATTGCAGATATTACAACCAGTCGGTCGCTGCCCTTCTCCGGCTCAAAGCTTATGTCGCAGAAGTTGGAGCCGCGCACGGAGGCGAGCTTGGGAACGCTGTCGGCCATGCGAACGAAGTGAGCATCCCTGTAAAACTCGCGATAGATCTCTGCCACCTTCGCCCTGTCCTGCAACGTGTCCACTGCGTCCTCGCTGGCGAAGACGTGAGCCGTGGTCAGGATGCCCCGCACGGAAGGCACGACATGGGGCGTGAAGTTCACCTTGATGCCGGGCGAGAGCCGTCCCAACTCCTGCTTGATCTCGGGAACATGCCGGTGCGTCGTCAGCTTGTAGGGAATGACATTTTGCGCCATGTTGGGATAGTGGCTGGTCTCCGTCGGCTCGACGCCTGCACCGGATATGCCGGACTTAGAATCGTAGACCACCCGCTCCACCAGGCCCGCTTTTGCCAGAGGTGCCACAGCGAGCGTTGCACCCGTCGGGTAGCAGCCCGGATTTCCCACAAGCTTCGCCTTGGCCACTTCAGGATGAAGCTCGGTCAGGCCGAAGACCGCATCCCTGGGCGCGCGGTGCTTGGTGCCGTAGGTCTTCTCGAAGACGTCCACAGGCAGGCGGTAGTCTGAGGATAGGTCGATAACCTTCGTGCCTGCATCCAGCAGCTCCGGCACCCAGTCCATAGCCGTGCCGTGAGGAACGGCGGTGAATACGATGTCGCATCGCCCGGCAACCTCTTTGGCCGTCGGTGCCTCGAAGTTGAGGGAATAAATGCTCTTCAAATGAGGATGAACAGTGCTCACGGGCTTTCCAGAGAGCTTTCGTGAAGTGACTGCAACTACTTTGACCTCGGGATGATTTGCAAGAAGGCGTAGCAGCTCCCCGCCGGTGTAGCCCGATCCACCGACAATTCCTACATCTATCATAAGAATCACGACGAGCTTATGATATAAATTCGCAACGCCCTAGCGGCAGAACTCAACGGAAAGATTGAGCAGGCCCCGCGCGGCGGATTCGATCCGGTCCCTTTGGTCCAGGACGGTTAGCCAGCGCTGTGGAATCCAAAGAGAGCCGGCATTGGCTCCATAAAACGATCCGGCGATGGATGCGATGGAATCGGTATCGCCTCCGCAGCCAGCCGCCATGATCAGCCCCTCCTCCGGCTCGAATTTGAGGAAGCAATAGAAGGCAGAAGGCACGGTCTCTGAAGCTAGGGGAGAGTTTCGAATTATCCCCAGGGCATCCTCCGGCTTGAGGTTCATGAGGGAAAGAATCCAAAGGAGCCGCTCGGCAAACTCGATATCGATCCGGCTGGCCTGGGAGGCGGCGTTCCTCAAGATCATCTCCCTGGAAAAGCCTTTCAAGGAGAGCGCCACGCCCACAGCCACGGCCACCGCACCCGCCCGGGCAGCCGGGGAAGTGTGAGTGGGCAGGCTCTGCAAATCTGCATAACTCTTCACGATGTTCAGGTCGCTGTGGTACAGGAGGCCGATGGGTGCGGCCCGCATGGCGGCACCGCATGTGGGGATGGCCAGGCCCGACTCCTTCCAGGATGTTCCGGCGATCATGCTCTCCACTGCCGATCGCGTGGCAAAGCCCACGCCCCGGTTGAGCCTCTCGTCCAGCGTCCAGGCCGTGCCCCAGGCGGTGAGCTTCTCGGCAAATCGATCGGCTGAAAATCCGTAGCCTTCGATCATGGCTTCGGCCAGCATGAGAGTCTCTTCAGTGTCGTCCGTGAACTGGCCGGCTTGAAGCCCGGTGTGAAAATGCCCATCCGGGGCGGGCATCATATCCCGAACCGGCCCGAATTTGCTGCGAATCTCCTGCGCGGTGTAGCCTTCCGTGGGCATTCCCAGGGCATCGCCCACGGCGACGCCGAGCAGACAGCCCCGGAAGCGGTCAAGCATATCCATGTAACGAGATGGCGCAGGCATGGAACTAATAATCATCGGGAACCATCGGAACACGACCGATATAGAATCCATTTGCATTTGGATGACGGAGCAGTTCGTTTCGCTCCTGTGACGTCAACAGATTAAAGATTTTTATAGTAGATCTTTGCTAAAGGGGCCATATGCCGGACAGAGGCCAGGTGCAATGCAATGAATTAAAGCAAGAACATAAAAGTAGATTTGATGTATTTTTAGCGGCTTGGCCGACGCTGCGAGAAGTATCTGCGGTTGGAGTCGCGGTTCTTGTAGTAGTTGTATTTATTTTGGCGCTCAGCTATGGATTCTTCTTTAGAAGCGAAGGTGCCGCCACAAAGTATGCCGAATGCCTGGATTCGATCGTCGCCACAATAATTGGATATCTTTTTGGCTATGTTCCCAGCAGAATATCTGCAACATCGGCGGAGAGAAGAAGAGATGAAACAATCGATGCTATGCGGCAATCGAATGAGGAAAGAGAAATATACAAAGAAGAACTCAGTAAAGCTAAGGCATTAATTGAAGAGTTGAAGGAAGAGTTGGAGTCGGGCGAGAACTGCGAAGGTGAAAGAGATGTTGGCAAAGACCAGTTACAGACAGAGACGAGTGAGCAAATTAATTAAAAAAGCCGATAAAGTTCTCAAAGATATAAGCGAAGCAGAAGATCGGGTAAAGTGCATGAGAGAAGAGACCGATCGAAATCTATCGAGCCGCCGAGAAAGATATCCGATATTAGCATAGGACCTCCAACCGGCATTCGGCTCCAATTTCTTCCTCGCTGCTCTTTTCATAAATTCATAGCCTATTTCGGGTGCCTGGTTTTCATAATTTTTGCAATGCCAAAGGATATTGCCCAAGACCGGCCTGCACAATTTCGTGGACACTCACCAATCTGCCTGGGACAAAGACTACCGCAACCGTGGCCGCCTCTGGGGCAGTGCAGTTAAGAATTTGCCCACCCTTCCCGCAGCCTCTGCAGTCCTTGAGCTTGGCTGCGGAGACGGAAAGACGCTTGCCGGGATGCCCGGCGACTGGAGAATTGCAGCCGTCGACATCTCCCGTGAAGCCCTGCGCCTATGCCGCGCCTCGCCGACGGTGGCCGGACTGGTCCAGGCCGACGCCAGAGTGCTGCCCTTTCGGGATGCCGGCTTCGACGCCGTCTTCGCCTTTCACGTAACCGGCCACCTGCGTGCGCAAGCGCGCGGCGCGCTCGCCCGCGAGGCCGCCCGCGTGCTGAGTGTCGGGGGCAAGCTCTTTTTCCGGGAGTTCGGGGCGGAAGACATGCGGGCAGGACAGGGCGAGGAGGTGGAGAGCGGAACCTTCCGGCGCGGGGAAGGCATGTTGACGCACTACTTCACCGAAGCGGAAGCTTTGCAGCTATTTTGCGACTTCAAGGTGCAGTCCATTCGCACCCACCGCTGGAAGATGCGCGTGAAAGGAAAGGAGCTGCCACGCGCCGAGATCGAGGCGGTCTTCCTCAAGAGCTGAGGTCGGGGAACTGGAACTGATCCGGCACGAAATTCGAGCGCCCGGCCTCGTAAAGGTCCAGCTCGAAGACTGAATACTCGATCTCGCTGCCCAGGTCGTCCGTCTCGAACTTCAGCGGCGTGTTGTAGCGGTAATAACCATAAACAGTGCCGAACTTCCCCGCTTTCTTGTCCCAGAGGTTTCCAACCGTGAAGTAGAGGCCAAAATCTCCGTCCTCGATGCCCTTGATTTCGATCGTATCTTTGGAGCGCAGGTAGACGGCAAGCAGCGGCCTCACCTTCTTGTCGGTCAGCACGGCCACGGTGTCCATGGTCCAGTTGTTGTGGATGGTGAGCAGGCCGTAGCCGTCATGGTCCAGGTCGTCTTTGATGTAGGTTCCGGTATCGGGGCGGGCGGACGGGAGCGACGACGCCGCAGAGCACAGGATAAAAATGGCGAATAAGATGCATAAAATGGGACGAGCCAAGGTGACGGTTTCCGAGAAAAGGTAGCTCCATAGCGATGGCGCAAGATTGGTGCAGGAAGGCCGATTAAGCTGCCATACAACATGATTTGGGAAGATATCGACGTTACCTGGAAGATCGCATGTTGGCTGCATCTACTATTGAACCTACTCAAATGGAGTTAAGCTTTTTCTTGAATGAGCAGAAATAGACGTGCCATCGCGACCCCCGCTGGGTGCTACACATTGCGAAGATCGCATTTTAGGCTGATTCTGGCCTAATCTATTCGAAGATGTGTAACATGCAAGACTGGTGTTGCATACCCAGAATGATTCTATGATATTTCAAGTAAACCAAGAAGTCATGGAATAACCATCCAGGATAACGTTAAATTCATTCAGGATACAATGGAGTCATAATATGTTCTCGGAGTATATCGCAGCTGCCTTGGCACGGGCTGAATATGAGGTTATCGACAATCCAGAGCCGTATTACGCCCATGTACCCGGCCTGGAAGGCGTGTGGGCAACTGGCAAGACATTTGAGGATTGCCGAAAAGCTCTTATCGAAACCATCGAGGAATGGATCGCCATAAGGTTGAGGCATGGGCTACGCATCCCATCGATAGATGGTAATGCAATAGACGTATCCACGGAGCCGATGGCAGTTGTCTAGGCTCACTCCTGTGTCTTGGCCCGATCTGGTCAAACGGCTGAAGCAACTGGGACTGAAAGGCCCCTATTATGGCACCAAGCATCCGTATATGATAAAAGGTGATAAGACCGTAATTCTTCCTAATGCACACCACGGCGAAGATATCAGCGTTGACTTTCTTGCAAGGTTCTTAAGAGACGCCGGAATCAGCCGCGAAGAATGGTTTTCCACAGAGTGACATGAAGCCATAAAAAAACTCGGATGCTGAAGGCGAGTCGTGATGGTATTACTGGTGATCTCTAAGCTATCAGCTTGTTACAGGTAATATGTACTACGCTTCATAAGGTCTTGCAGTCCATTACTTGAGCTGTGTGGGATTGCCCACATGGCACTGATATTGAGAACTTTAATCCTTTTCCCCAAGCTGCCCCATCACCCCAAGCAAATTGGCCTCGCCCCACAGCTCTGCGATCTTGCCGTTCTCGATGCGAAATATCTCAATGCCGGTCATGGTCACGCTCTTTCCCGCAGGCTCAAATCCCATGAACGCCCCCTTATGAACGCCGCGTGCCGTGAAGCGGGCCGCCACAAGGTCGCCTTCCGCCACCATGTCCTCCACGGTGACATCCAGATGCTCGAAAGCTGCCCGGCAGGCTGTGATCACATCGTTCATGCCCTGGATGCCCGGCGAAGACGGCAGGGGTGTGTGCAGGGCAAAGTCCGGGGCCAGAAGCTCATCGGCTGCCGCCAGGTCGCCCTGAGACGGTCCCACTTCAAAGAAGCGGCGAACGATGGCTTTGTTCTCATCGATTGACATAAATCATCCCTCTGTTTGAAAGGTTCTTCATTTGCTGTCGTACTATTATTTAATTTTGCAATTGAACTCTGCGATTGAATTCCACAATTGAATTCTACAGCAGCTTTGTGGCCTCTTTGGGCCTGGGCGTCTTGACCACGAGAATGCGCACAATGCCGTCGCTCTCATTTATCCAGCGGTGAGGGATTTTGGCCGGGCTCTCGATCAGGGTATCCGGCCCCGCCTCTGCTCTCTCCTCGCCGATCTCGACAACTCCCCGGCCCTCCAGGATGTAGAATACCACATCAACGGGCGTGATGTGCTTCTTCAGGGACTCGCCCGGCTTCAGGGTGATGTGCACCACCTGGGCGCTGTCCGTGTCGCTGATGCTTCTGGCATCCACGCCGTGAGGATTGGGTTTGCTCTGAACGCTATTAACTTCGGTGATCTTCATGTAGAGCCCTCGACGGTATAATTTGGATACCAACATATTTAGATTGGGCGTTTCCAGAAGGATACCAAGATAAAAATGCCGATAAAGATAAAAATGCCAATAAAGATGTGAATGCCGATGATTTAATGGGATGTAGTAAACAAAATTATAAAATTAACGGACCCGCCGGGATTCGAACCCGGGTCCGAGGCTCCGGAGGCCTCTATTCTATCCAGACTATACTACGAGTCCATGAGACTGTTTTTCCTGCGGCTATGCTTGGGCTCGCGGGAGTTACTACTATAAGAGCAGTGCCGCGGAATATATAGGCAACGGGCTAATCTTCCCAAGGAAGCAGCCCTAGTACCTAACTGTTGTTTTAGCTTTCCAGAACGATTTCGATGTTCACGTTCTTGGGGACCTGAATCCTCATGAGCTGGCGCAGTGCGCGCTCATCGGCATCAAGGTCGATGAGCCTCTTATGAACTCTCATCTCCCAGTGATCCCAGGTGGCCGTTCCCTCGCCGTCAGGACTCTTCCTGCAGGGTACGGACATCTTTTTCGTGGGCAGTGGAATTGGTCCTGCCATGTGCACGCCCGTTCTCTGGGCAATCCCCTTGACCTGAGTGCATATGTCGTCCAGCATCAGGGGGTTGGTGCCAGAGAGTCTAATTCTTGCCTTTTGCATGTTTTCACACCAAAAAAAGGTTTAGCGTGGTACCACGCTCATGCACATGCCGGCAGCGACGGTTGTGCCCATATCTCTAATGGCGAACCTGCCGAGCTGTGGAATCTCTTTTACCGGCTCAATGACCATGGGCTTGGAGGGTGTAACCATGATGATGGCTGCATCTCCCGCCTTGATGAAGGCCGGATTCTCTTCCTTTACTGCGCCGGTCTTCGGGTCCAGCTTGGCCAGGATCTGAGTCAGAGTGCATGCGATCTGAGCGGTGTGGCAGTGGAACACGGGGGTGTATCCAGCCGATATGGCGCTGGGATGCTGCAGCACTACGATCTGGGCCTTGAACTCCTTGGCTACCGATGGGGGCTTCTCTACCGATCCGCAGACATCGCCGCGGCGAATGTCCTTCTTGGAGACACCGCGCACGTTCCATCCGATGTTGTCGCCGGGGAATGCCTCGGGAACTTCCTCATGGTGCATCTCGATGGACTTGACCTCGCCAGCCACGTTGGCGGGCTGGAAGACGATCTTGTCGTTCTTTCTCATGACGCCTGTCTCGACGCGGCCCACGGGCACAGTGCCGACACCGGAGATGGTGTAGACGTCCTGCACCGGCACGCGCAGCGGCAGGTTGGTGGGCTTCTGGGGCACCTTGAGGTTGTTCAGAGCATCAAGCAGGGTTGGACCCTTGTACCACTTCAAATTTTCACTGGGCTTGGCGAGGTTGTCTCCCATCAGGCCGGAGACCGGGACGAAGGGAATCTCATCGAGCTTGTATCCGACCATCTTCAGGAGCTTGCCTACCTCTTCCTTGACCTCGTTGAACCTCTTCTCATCGAAGGGCGGCGTGGTGGCATCGATCTTGTTCATGGCCACAATCAACTGGTTGACACCCAAAGTTCTCGATAGGAACACGTGCTCCTTGGTCTGGGCCATGACGCCGTCAGGAACAGCTACAACCAATACGGCCGCATCTGCCTGGCTGGCTCCGGTGATCATGTTCTTGACGAAGTCTCTGTGACCAGGGCAATCCACCACGGTGAAGTAGAACTTGGCGGTATCGAAGCGGTGATGGGCGATATCGATGGTCACGCCTCTCTCACGCTCTTCCTTCAAGCTGTCCATAACCCAGGCGAACTCGAAGGTCGCCTTTCCCTTGGAAGCTGCTTCTTTCTTGTACTCATCAATGACGTGTGCATCTACGGCACCCGTCTCAAACATCAATCTGCCTACGGTAGTCGACTTCCCGTGGTCGACGTGTCCAATGAATGCTAGATTGAGGTGTGGCTTTGCATCTGCCATAATTTATCTCCTCCAACTGGCACTATCCATATTTTTCAGTATTTCTGGCTTGGTGTTTAATCTTTTCGAAGGCTGCACTTTATACAACCTTCAGGTAATCGGATGGCTTTGGCATCTCCGGCTTCAAGCCCTTCCTGGTCCTGATCTGCTTGACGGTGTCCAGCAGCAGGTTTGGTGGCAGCGGCTCGAACCCTGCGAACTCAGAGGACCAGAGAGCGCGGCCCTCAGTGGCCGACCTTATGGCTCCGGAGAATCCGAACATCTGAGCCACAGGCATCTTGGCCTTGAGTATAATCATGTCGCCCTGGCTGTCCATGTTCAGGATCATTCCCCTGCGCCCTTGGATCTCAGACATGGCTCCACCCATCTGATCCTGAGGCACCTGTATATAGACGTTCTGGAAGGGCTCCAGCAGAACCGGATCTGCCATGAGAATACCTGCCTGGACCGCCTGCCGGACGGCTGGTATGACCTGGGCGGGGCCGCGGTGTACGGCATCCTCGTGCAGCTTGACATCCATGATCTTGGCCTTTATTCCCTGAGCAGGCTCTCTGGAGATGGGGCCGTTCTTCAAAGCCTCCTCGAATCCTTCCAGGATGAGCTCCATTGTCTCACGCAGGTACTGGATACCCTTGGTCATGTTGAGCAGGACGTTGGTGCCGAAATAGCCAACAATGCTCTTGGCCTCCTCCTTGTCCATGCCCATTTCTATGAGAAGCTTCCTGCGCTCGACCTCTTCCATCTTCATGCTGATCTTGCCCTCTTTCAGGGCGGTGATCACGCCGGGCTCGAGGGGCTCGAACTCGATATAGAACCTGTTGTGGTGGTTGGGAGACTTTCCTTCCACGGGTCCTGCATGTCCGGCTACGGACTCACGATATACAACGATTGGCGGAGAAGTCTTCAGCTCCACGCCGCGGTCGCGCTGCAACCGCGTTACTGTAACATCCAGATGCAACTCGCCCATACCGGCCATGAGATGCTCGCCGGTCTCCTCGTTGATGGTGACCTGCAATGTTGGATCTTCCTTGGCGATCTGCCTCAATACCTCTACGACTTTTGGCAGGTCGCGAGTGTTCTTGGCTTCGACGGCCACGGTCATGACGGGTTCGGAGACGTGCTTGATCTGCTCGAAGGGTGTCATGTTCTCTTCCGTGGAGATCGTGGACCCGACGATAGCATCTCGCAGACCCGTAACTGCTGCAATGTTTCCTGCGGGGATCTCTTCTACCTCGACCCTCTCCGCACCCATGACGATTCCCGTCTGCTGAATGCGGTTCGTGGCGGCTATGCCGGATACGTACAGCTCCATGCCGCGCCGCAGAGTTCCGGAGAACAATCGTCCTGTGGCGACCTCGCCGGCGTGCGGGTCAATCTTCACTTTATTGATCATGAAAGCGACAGGGCCCTTGGGGTCGCAAGTTGCCATAGCTTTTCCGACGTCGCTATCCCAATTGCCGTGCCAGATGACCTTGACTCTCTCCCTCTGAGCCTCGATGGGGCTGGGAAGGAATTTGACCACCATATCGTTGACGGCGCGGAAGAGGGGGCACTTCTCTGCCAGTTCCTTCATCTTGCCGCCGCGGCAGTAGTCGACGACCTGATCGAAGCCGATTCCCGTCTGCTTCATCATGGGCACGCTGATGGCCCAGTTGTAGAGCGCGGAACCAAAGGCAATATTTCCCTTGGCTGCATCCAGCTTCCAGCCAGCATTGTACTTCTCTTCGTCCATTCCCTGAATGAGCTTGTTGACATTGTCTATGACCTTGCCAAGTCTGACGGCCATGTCTTTCTTCTCAACTTTCAGCTCATTGATCATGCGGTCCACTTTATTGACGAACAGGACCGGTCTGACACCCTCCTTCAGAGCCTGTCGTAGCACGGTCTCCGTCTGAGGCATGGCGCCTTCCACGGCATCCACGACGACCACTGCGCCGTCTACTGCGCGCATGGCACGGGTGACGTCGCCTCCGAAGTCCACGTGGCCAGGCGTATCGATCATGTTGATCAAATATTCCTTGCCGTCAATCTCGTGAACCATTGACACGTTTGCCGCATCGATGGTGATTCCGCGCGCCTGCTCCAGCGGATCGAAATCCATGAAGAGCTGCTTGCCTGCCAGGTCCATGGAGATCATACCGGCTCCTCCGAGCAGGTTATCGGAAAGGGTTGTCTTACCGTGATCGATATGTGCGACGATTCCGATGTTCCTGATCATATCAGGCTTGTCCATCAGAGTCGTTACGCGTTCTGCTATCTTCTTCCTCTTGCCCATAATACGCCTCGCGAAGTTTAAGATAAAGGTTAAAGTCCAAATAGGACCCCAGAATCCTCGGACTCAATCTATTTAAGCCTTCGGCCTTCTTCTGGCGGTTTCCCATATTAGTCCGGTTTCGACCTCCGCCACGGGTGATCACAAACAAACATAATTTATAATGTTTATCTTGATAAAATGCAGTCATTCAATTGCGATATGCAGCACCGTTCTGCATCCATATTTACATTTTTTTATATAATTATATTCTTATTTTGCATTATCCTTCATTTTGTCCGGTATTATTATTTTGCATTATTTATGTACATCTTTGATCGAATATTATAATATTATGGATAAAGCTTAAATCGCTGCGAAGAATGGAGAGCATCGGTTTTTACGATGGCGCGCTTGGTAATGAAGTTTGGCGGCGTTTCCGTAGCTGACGGGAGCCGGCTCAGGCATGTAGGCGATCTGGTTCAACATTTTAACCGCGACAATGAGATAGTCCTGGTCACCTCCGCCCTGCAAGGAGTAACGGACGACCTCCTGGCCTGTGCCCGGAAAGCGGCAAAAGAAGGAAACGTCTCTGATGTGATTGATTTCATGGAAAAGCTGACGGACAGGCATAATCAGGCTATTGCCGATGCGATCCGGGACCCTCAAATCGCCAAAGAGACGAAGGAAATAGTGGCAGGCAAGCTCTCCGAACTGGAGAAGGCATACATCGGCATCTGCTACCTGGGTGAACTGACCGCGAGGTCCCTGGATTACATTTCCAGCTACGGCGAGCAGCTCGCGGCACCTATTCTGTCAGGCGTTTTGAGGGACATGGGCATACCGTCCAAGTCCTTCACGGGCTCCGAGGCAGGGATCGTCACAGACAGCAATTACGGCGACGGCAGCCCGCTGGAGAAGACATACGACCTGATTCCAAGGAAGCTGCTGCCGCTCAAAGGAGTTCCCGTGGTCACGGGATTCATCGCCAAGGATGAGAAGGGTATTATTACCACTCTTGGCCGCGGCGGCTCAGACCTGTCCGCTTCGCTCATCGGTGCGGCCATCGATGCCGACGAGATCTGGTTCTGGAAAGAGACCTCAGGCGTCATGACCACGGACCCCAAGATCGTGCCCGAAGCTAAATCCATCCCCGCCATCTCCTACCGCGAGGCGATGGAGCTGTCCTACTTCGGTGCCAAGGTCCTGCACCCGCGAGCCATCGAGCCTGCCATTCGCAAGAGAATTCCCGTGCGCGTCAAGTGCACCTTCGACCCCGACACCCCCGGCACGCAGATCGTGCATGACGAACTGCCCAAGGTTGATGTCATCAAGGCGGTCACGCTGCATAAAAACGTGGCACTGCTGAACATCTCGGGCGCGGGCATGATCGGCACCATCGGCGTTGCCGCGCGGGCCTTTACCGCCCTCGCCAGGGCCGGAATCAACATCGTCATGATCAGCCAGGGCTCATCCGAGGCCAACATCACCATGGTCATCGAGGAGCGGCAGGTGGAGAAGGCGGAGGACGCTCTTCGCGCCGAATTCCCAAGAGAGCTGGTCAAGGAGATATCCCATGACCACGATGTCTGCGCCGTGGCCGTGATCGGTGCAGGGATGGCGGGAACGCCCGGCGTCGCCGCGCGGGTCTTCAAGGCCCTCGGTTCCGCCAAGATCAATGTGGTCATGATCAGCCAGCCCTCCGGACAGCACAACATCTCCTTCGTGGTGGCCTCCAAAGATGCGGAGAGGGCCGTGCAGGAGCTGCATCGCGAGTTCGGTCTGGGAGGCACGGCATGAGAAAATTGACTTATGCCGAGTCCGGAGTAGACATTCACCTGGAAAACAAATCTATCGACGCCATGAAGGCCGTCCTGACCGGCACGCGAAAGGGCTTCGGTGCGCCGTTGACTCAGATCGGCCACTACGCCGGCTTGCTGGACATGGGCAGCTTCGCCCTGGCCATGACCACGGACGGCGTCGGCTCCAAAGTGCTCATCGCCAACGCCATTCAAAAATGGGATACCGTGGGCATCGACTGCATCGGCATGAATGTGAATGACCTTTATGCCATCGGCGCAGAGCCCATCGCTTTCGTGGACTACCTGGCCGTGGAGAAGGTTGACCCGGAGCGCGCGGCGCAAATTGCCATCGGCCTGCAGCGCGGCGCGGAGCTGTCCAATATGACCATCGTGGGTGGAGAGACCGCCTCGCTTCCCGAGATCATTCACGGATTCGATCTGGCCGGAACCGCCATCGGTGTGGTGGACAAAGACAAGGTCGTAACCGGCGAGCGGGTTCAGGTAGGCGATACGCTGGTAGGTGTTCCGAGCGACGGATTGCACAGCAACGGCTACACCCTGGCCCGACGCATCATCGCCGAGTCAAAATACACTTACTTCGACCCGATGCCGGGCGGGAAGAACACTATCGGAGAAGAGCTTCTCACGCCCACCAGGATCTATCATGAGATCGTGGAGCTGGTCCGCAAATGCGAAGTGCACGGCCTGGCCCACATCACAGGCTCCGGACTTTTGAAGCTGCGCCGGATCACGCCTCTTGGTTTTGAGATCACCGATCCTTTGGAGCCTCAGCCCATCTTCCGGCTGCTTCAGGAGCTTGGCAACGTCGATGACGCCGAGATGTACCGGACATTCAACATGGGCATGGGCTTCGTCGTGGTCGTGCCGGAGAGCGAGGCAAAAGAGACCTGCCGCATCATGGGGCCCGGATCAAAGGTCATCGGATCGATTGTAAAAGAAGGAATAAAAGCAGGCAGCCTGAACTTTTAGGCCTGCTTCTCATCTTTTTCGCCGAACATTTCTTCCAATTTCGTTTTTATCGCCCGGATGGAGTCCACGGCGGGACAGTTGAAGTCAATGGGCGGTATGCCGGCAAGGTCAGCCTCCACCAGGCACTTGTCGAAGGGGATGGTTCCCAGGACGGAGATGCCCATTGCCGCCATCTTCTCGGCCACGGGTCCGGGATTGTCCGCCTTGTTGATCACGGCGAAGTATCTTGTGATGCCGATCTCCTTGCCAAGCTGCATGATGCGCTCGACCGTTTCAATGGACCTCATGCCCGGCTCAACCACGGCGATCATGGCATCCACGCCGCGAGCGGTGGCCCGGCCCAGGTGCTCGATGCCCGCTTCCATATCCATGATCACCAGATCCTTCTCGCGGGTGATGACATGCCTGATGAGCGCCTTGACGAAAGAATTGGCGGGACACATGCAGCCCGAGCCGCCCGAATCGATGGTGCCCATGACCACCAGCTTCACGTTGTCGGGGCCGGTGCAGCCGCACATCTGCACAATGTCGTCCACTTTGGGATTCATCTTGAACATGCCCATCGGCATCCCGGCTCGCTCCTGCACCAGGTCTTTATGCTCCGTGACCGGCTTTGGCAGTTGCTTGATTCCCAGAGCCGAGCCCAGGTTCATGCTCGGATCAACATCGATGGCCAGGACGTTGTAACCATCGCGGGCAAAGAGCCGGGCCAGGGTTCCGGCCAGGGTGGTCTTGCCCACACCGCCTTTTCCTGAGATTGCGATCTTCATTTCAGTAAACCTCGATTCTGTGAGCTTCTCCTAAAGATTTTTCCTATCATAACCTATCCGGATTTATTTTGACATGTATGTTTATATCGATTCTATGTGATATACTTCTCGGGAGAGACTTCCGGGGAGAATGGGCATGATCAAGAGCATCAGAAAGCGCGACGGCAGCGTGGAGCCGTTTCGCGAGCAAAGGATCGCAGCCGCCATTGCCAAGGCATTTCGCGCCGTGGGCGACGAGCCGGGCGGGACGGCGGCAAAGCTGGCAGGAGTAGTAGTGGCGGCGGCGGATCAGCGATTTCCCGGCCCGGACCTGATTCCCGGCGTGGAAGATATCCAGGACACTGTGGAGAAGGTCCTGATCGAAGAGGGCTACGCAAGGGTTGCCAAAGCCTACATTCTCTACCGCCAGAAGCGAGCCGAGATCCGGGAAGCCAAGCGCTACCTGGGCGTTGCCGACGATCTGAAGCTGAGCGTAAATGCCGCCGAGGTGCTCAAGAAAAGGTATTTGCGGCGCGATGAACTGGGCGTTGTAGTGGAGACGCCCGGCGAGATGTTCGAGCGCGTGGCCCGCCACGTTTCCCGGGCCGAGGGCCGCTTCGGCGGCGACGTGGAGACGAGCCGCCTGCGTTTCTTGAAGGCCATGCGAGATCTGGATTTCCTGCCCAACTCACCCACGCTCATGAACGCCGGTCTTCCGCTCGGCCAGCTCTCCGCCTGCTTCGTCCTGCCCGTGCATGACTCGCTCTCCGGAATCTTTGACGCCCTGAAATACATGGCCTTAATCCATCAGAGCGGGGGCGGGACGGGCTTCTCGTTCTCCCGGCTGCGGCCAAAGAACGACGTCGTCCGCGCCACGGGAGGCGTGGCCAGCGGCCCGGTCTCCTTCATGCGCATCTTCGACACCGCCACGGATGTCATCAAGCAGGGTGGCCGCCGCCGGGGCGCGAACATGGGCGTCCTGCACGTGAACCATCCCGACATTCTGGAGTTCATCGAAGCCAAGGAGAAACCGGGATTCCTGGAGAACTTCAACGTCTCCGTGGCGGCAACAGACGAGTTCATGCAAAAAGCTCGGTCGGGAGGCGAGATCGAACTCATCAATCCCCGCAGCGGGGCTGTCGCGGGCCGCCTCAGGGCGGCAGAGCTGATGGGCCTCATCGCCAACTCCGCCTGGAAGGGAGGCGACCCGGGCATCATCTTCATCGACCGCATCAACGCCGCTCATCCCTTTCCGGCTCAGATCGAGGCCACCAATCCCTGCGGAGAGCAGCCGCTCCTGCCCTTCGAGTCCTGCAACCTGGGCTCCATCAATCTCTCCCGGCTGGTGGAAAAAGGCGAGCTGAACTGGGACCGCCTCGCCGATCTGGTCGCGCTGGCCGTGCGCTTTCTGGACGATGTCATCGATGTGAACCGCTTTCCCTTGAAGCAGATCGAGGAGGCCACCATGCAGAGCCGGAAGATCGGCCTCGGAGTGATGGGCTTTGCCGAGATGCTCATCAAGATGAACGTCTCCTACGCCTCACCGGATGCGGTGCGGCTGGCCGGACAGGTCATGAGCTTCATCTCGACCCAAGGCAGGGAGGAATCGGCGCGCCTTGGCCGGGCGCGCGGCTCGTTCCCGCTCATCGAGCAGAGCAAGCTCAAGAGCTGGGACGCCATGAGGAATTCCACCGTAACCACGGTCGCTCCGACGGGAACCATCAGCATCATCGCCGGAACCAGCAGCGGCATAGAACCGCTCTTCGCCATCGCCTTCGTGCGGCATGTCCTGGAGGGCGCAAGGCTGCTGGAGATCTCGCCGCTCTTTGAGCAGGCAGCCGCAGAGCGCAAAATCTTCACGCCGGACCTGAGGGCGGAATTGGCGCGAAAGGGCTCGGTGCAGGATATCGCAGCCGTGCCGCAGGATCTCAAGGAACTCTTCGTCACGGCCCTGGACACTTCACCGGAGCAGCACGTCAGGATTCAGGCTGCGTTCCAGAAGCACACGGACAACGCCGTTTCCAAGACGGTCAACCTGCCATCAAGCGCCACGGTCAGCGACGTGCTGGGCGTCTACAATCTCGCCTACGATCTGGGCTGCAAGGGCGTGACGGTCTTCCGCTACGGCAGCCGCAGCCAGGTGCTCTACCTTGGCAATGAGGAGACTGTGCCGGGGTGCAAGTATTGCGGATGACGTGCGCAAGACCGGATCGTTTCACAACAAAACGCGGACCGGATAGCTGAAATCGATATAATTTATACCGGATTTATCGGCAATGCTGATCCATCAAATTCCTTAAATCAGACACAAAAGACTGCTAACTGGCCGGGATTAATTGCCAGATGCCACCGGAGTCAAGAGCCCACAAGGGCACGCCCGATGCAGGACCGTTTGACCATGTACCAAGACCCTTCCCCAAATCATTATGCAAAGAATCACATCGCCTTCTGGGATGCAGTTCGCCGCAGGTGGCCCGAGAAGTTCAGAGATCAGGAGCGCTTCGTCTTCCAGAGCATCCGCCCCGGTGACCGCATCTTCATAGGAACGGGCTGCGGCGAGCCCCAGCATCTGGTCGCATCGCTGCTTGATTATGTTAAAACGAATCCCAAGGCATTTCTTGATGGCGAATTGATCAATATCGTGACACTGGGCGTTGCACCCTACACGGATGAGAAGTTCAAGGACAACTTCCGGCTCAACTCGTTCTTCATCGGAGACTGTACCCGCAGTGCCGTGAACCAGGCCGGTGCAGATTACACGCCTGTCTTTCTTTCCGCCCTGCCCGATCTCATCCGCTCGAAGAGGATTACGCTGGACGTGGCCCTCATCCAGACCACGCTTCCCGATGAGGACGGCAACATGAACCTCGGCGTCAGCGTGGATATCGTCCGCGATGCCGTGTTGGCGGCATCGCTTGTGATCGCTCAGCCCAATGCAAGTATGCCGACGGTGGAGGGAGACGGCTGGATCGGCATGGACGATGTGGACTTCCTCATGCCGAAGGACGAGCCGCTGCTGGAGTTCATCGAGTCGGTCCCCGGAGAGATCGCCCGGAAGATCGGCCAGTTCGTCGCCCGCATCGTGGAAGACGGCTCCACCATCCAGGTGGGCTACGGCAGCATTCCCGATGCCGTTTTATGCGGCCTGGCGGGAAAAAAGCATCTGGGAGTGCACACCGAGCTGCTGGGCGACGGCATTGCAGAGCTGATGAGAACAGGAGTGGTGGACAACTCCTGCAAAAGCATCAACCAGGGGAAGAGCGTTGCTACATTCTGCATGGGGCGCAAGGCGACCTATGAGTTCATCAACAGCAACCCTGCCGTCGAATTCAGGACCATCGACTACACCAATAACCCTCTGATCATCGCCCGGAACCGGGGCATGACGGCCATCAACAGCGCGCTGGAGGTCGACCTCACCGGCCAGGCCACGGCGGAGTCGCTCGGCCACAGCTTCTATAGCGGCATCGGCGGCCAGGCGGATTTCATGCGCGGGGCCGCCTTCGCGCCCGGCGGCAGGAGCATCGTGGCGCTGCCCGCAACCGCGAACAGCGGCAAGGCTTCCCGGATTGTTCCCTTTCTGCAAGAGGGCGCGGGCGTGACGCTGACGCGCGGCGACATTCACTACGTCGTGACGGAGTTTGGCCTCGCCTATCTGCACGGCAAGAGCATTCGGGAGAGGGCTATGGATCTCATCGCCATCGCCAATCCCATGTTCCGGCACTGGCTGATCGAAGAAGCCAAGCGGCTGCATCTGATCTATCCGGATCAGGCATTCATTCCCGGCATAAAGGGCGAGTATCCGTCTGACTGGGAGGTCCAAAAGAGCACGCGCACCGGCCTGAAGCTGCTGCTCCGCCCGGTTAAGATCAGCGATGAGCCGCTGCTGAAGGACTTCTTTTACTCCCTCTCCGAGGAGAGCATGTACCAGAGGTTCATCTCCGTTCGCAAAGACATTCCTCATGAGGTGCTGCAAAAGTTCGTGGCGGTGGACTATTTCCAGAAGATGGTCCTGGTGGCCGTCAAGGAAGAGGGCGGCAAGGAGAGCATCGTGGGCCTCGGTCAGTACGCCGTGAACAGCGACACGTATACTGCAGAAGTCGCCCTGGCGGTCAGAGACCGATGCCAGAATCAGGGAGTCGGGGCGGAACTGCTCGCACATCTGACATTTATTGCCAGGAAGCAAGGGCTTCTGGGATTTACAGCCGAGGTTCTGGCGGGAAATGAGCCCGTTTTCCGGCTCTTCCGGGCGATGGGATTTGCCGTGAGCCAGAGGAATGAGGCGGGGGTGTTCGAGATGAAAGCGATGTTTTGTTAGGATTTCGGCAGAGCCCTGCCAAGAATGGCGGAAAACCTATCAATAGTCGTACCGACCATTCAGGGCAGGGGCTGCTCTGAAGTCGCAAGAAATGAATTGTGTTGATTTGCGATGATTTGTGATGATTTGTGATGAGAAAAAGTCGCAAAGGAGGCGGCAAATCCCCCTCTGCACGCAGTATCAGGATGCCGTTGATGACGAATGAGAAGACGATACAGACACAGCGCAATTTCCCGCTGTATTGGTGCAAGTATTCGTGCTGGTGGTGGCTTTTGCAAAATTGGTTCCCGCAGCATAAGCATCAGCATTGGCTGTTGCAACGGCCACAACATTCGGCTTCTCGCCTGAGCCTCTATGCCTCTTCGCATCAACGGCACCGGCCATTAAAAGGCAGGCGACCGCGATCAAGAGGACAAACACAGCTATCCTCATTTTTTTCACCTTCCAAATATCTTCCCTGTAAGTCAGACGCAATTTTCCGGGAGTGACTGTTTTCTTACTTTTTGATTTACAACATTATAAAACTCTATGTGATTATCGTACTGACAGATCTACTTACGATTGCTAAGAATCCGATCAAGCTATTTTCCGGTTTTAGAAAACGGAAAATCCCCATTTGGCTCAGCCGGCATCACCGCAATTGACTTGATTGCTGATCCCCGGCGACGGAGCCGTCGAACCGGCCGAGATCGATCTCGGGTCGCGGCTACGGGCAGTTGAAATATGCAGCTCAATTTCTAAATCCAATGCACTGGACCATATGGGCCATATTCTTGATATGTCTTCGGCAAATTTCGTTCCGCGTCAGTTACAAAATTTATAATGAGTGTGCGATCCGCCATAATTTCTGCAGAGAAACGTCTACTTTTTAGATTTATTAATATGCAGAAGTGAGCGGATATCGGATTATTGTTTACTTGTGTTTATTTTCGCTTCATGCGAAAAATTTCACTCCCCCATAAATTGCAGAACATTAATTCGGACTTTTTGCCCATGTCCGGATCGTACTGTACTTTGATTATAACCTTTGATACGGCATTTGCCTAACTTAGAAAATTATTTAAACGTTGGATGCAGATATTAGACATCAAGAAATTGTGACGGTGATTTGTTTGAGGATAAGAATAATCAGTTCAAGAAGCGAAATCAATTTGATCAGGCCAAATGAAAGGGCGGTTCATCTGGCATTTAGGGCATCGAACGTGGACTTCCTCAACCTGTTCCAGAAGGTTCCCCGGCTTCAGTTGATCCAGTCCCCGTCATCCTACATGAAGACTATGTCCAACGCCAATCGCATGTTCATGGAGATGCAGGGCGTAGAATTGCTGGAAGGTGACGTCTGGGGCCACAGAAAGGATCTTGACGAGTACTTCACCATTGAAGATGAAACCATCGAAGAGATCCGATCCCTGGTTGCCGCCGGCATGAGCCCGGACGATGTGGCGGACCAGATTCAAGAAAAGTCCAGACTCAGCCCCGACCTCATAAAGTACCTCGTCAGCGGCAAGGCCACTGCTTGAGCCTTGAGGCCCAAGCAGCAGTATTTATCGATAAACACAAATCTCGGATGCAGCGGGCGGAAAGGCTAACGGATGCCTGGGTGATTATCGCGTTCGGCTGCAGATTTTTGCATAACAGAATGATTGAGGCGGGACAAATCAAGAAGAAAGGGTTTTCGGATCTTATTGATTTTTGAATTTCTCTGCATCCCTTATCTACAAAGCAAAACCCAATTTATTTATTCCTAAATATTCAAAAATATCATTTTCAGAGATTCCTGACTTGGGTCCGCGGGTGGACTGTCGATGGGTTGCCTTTCGCGTCGGCTACAATATGCGAGACGTAGCCGAACAACATATTATTGCCGCCTATTATTGCCGCCTGCCATTGAAGGCTGAAACGGGCTCGCCGGACAGGATGATCCGCCCGACAGCCTTAGAAAATCATCTCGTTATCGATTGAGACTGCCAAACAGAGGACGGGTTGAAACAGCTAGCATTTTTCGCTCAAGATTGGATGTTGAGAGGCCATCCGCGAAAAATCGATGGGTTGAGCCGATAGTCCCTGATACTCAAATCCGATCCGAAAGTAACGGATGATTCTTAAGTCGCTTGCTTCAGCAAATGCGCTTCCTGTGAGGTTATAGCTCATTGCCTGATTCGGTTATTGATATCATGGATAATTAAAAAAGCGGATCAGGGTGGAGCAAATGAATATCGATTACGTCTTTCCTAAGTGTTCAATAACTTTTAAAGGTCTAATTCATGATTTGGCGGCATTGTCCAAAAAGAATGTGCATAAATTATCCAATATACGGTTGGCTCTCTTATTTTTATGTTTCTTTTCTATCCTATTCTCTGCGCATATTGGGTCATGCACGACTCTGAGCGCCGGGGGGTCATGGAGCAATGTTATTGGTGGTGAGCAGGTTGTCATAGATCCGCCAAACGAAGTGCGCTGGGGAGACCCCGCGTCGGATTCGCAAAAAAGCGGCCTGCGTTTTGACGGTTACAGCGGAATCCCTGTTCCTATCGGAGAGAATTTTTGCATAGGTGAGCTTACACATTTCAATTATCCAATATATCCAAATGCTGCTACTCAGGCCACTCTTTCTGTTACCTTGCAGTTTGTCGATCCAGCTATCACCTCAACATTTTCTTTTGATTTGGGAATCGACGAGACTCTTAATGTCGGATCTTGCGGGGATTGCAGCTACGAGCCATGCGAGTCACCCTGCCCGGATAGAATATCGATATTAAATGTGCCCGGCCCGCAGACTTTTTCCGTCAACGGCAAGAGCTATACGATCGAAATACTCGGTTTTACGGACACCTGTCCGGGAAGCAATCCGGAACAAGGTGTTATAACTCAAGAAAATAGGGAGACTATTATTTATCTGGCCGGGCGATTGCAGGAAGAAACGATCGCGGATCTATCCATAACAAAGACCGATTCTCCCGATCCGGTAATGGCCGGCGGTCTTCTGACCTACGCTCTGACTGTTACCAACAACGGTCCATCCGAAGCAACCGGTGTGCAGCTTACCGACAACCTTCCTGTAAGCTATCTGGCAAATGCTGAATACCGCGTGGAAAGCGGTTCCTGGCTTTCCTATGCTTCCGGCCAGTCCATAGCCCTTGGCAGCCTTGCAGCAGATGCAAGCACAAATATCGAGATTCGCGGAACTGTCTCTGCCGATGCACCGGATGGAACCCTGCTGACCAATTCCGCCGACGTATCTTCGCAAACTCCGGATTCCAACGAAGAAAATAATCATGCACAAGCAGAGACAACCGTGAGAAATATTCCTCATGCGGACCTTTCGGTAACAAAAACCGATTCTCCCGATCCGGTAATGGCTGGCGGTATTCTGACCTACGCTCTGACCGTTACCAACAACGGTCCATCCGAAGCGAGCGGTGTGCAGCTTACCGACAACCTTCCTGCAAGCTATCTGGCCAATGCTGAATACCGCGTGGAAAGCGGTTCCTGGCTTTCCTATGCTTCCGGCCAGTCCATAGCCCTTGGCAGCCTTGCAGCAGGTGCAAGCACAAATATCGAAATTCGCGGAACGGTCTCTGCCGATGCTACTGATGAGACAACCTTGAGCAATACCGCCTATGTGGCCTCGCAAACCTTCGATCCCAACATGGAGAACAACCAAGCTGAAGCTCAGACGGCGGTCAATATTCCCAAAGCAGATCTTTCCCTGGAAAAGGAAGCGTCTCCTGATCCGGTAATGTCCGGCAGTCTCCTGACCTATGTTTTGACCGTAACCAATGGTGGCCCTTCGGACGCGACTGATGTTCAGCTAACGGACGCTTCAGCACCGGATTACCTGGATAATATCGAGTATCGCATAGGCAGTGACACCTGGTCTCCTTTTCCCGCGGGTCAATCCATAAGCCTCGGCAACTTTGCGAACGGGGAGAGCATCATCATCGAGATCCGGGGAACTGTTCCCGCCGATACTATTGAGGGAACGACCTTGAGCAATACCGCCTATGTGGCCTCGCAAATCTTCGATCCCAACATGGCAAACAACCAAGCTGAAGCTCAGACGTTGGTCAATAATCAGGCAGTTAAATCAGATCTTTCCCTGGAAAAGGAAGCGTCTCCAGATCCGGTGATGGTGGAAAATCTCCTGACCTATGTTTTGACCGTAACCAATGGTGGACCTTCGGACGCGACGGATGTCAAGCTAACGGACGCCTCAGCACCGGATTACCTGGACAATATCGAGTATCGCATAGGTAGTGACACCTGGTCTCCTTTTCCCATGGGTCAATCCATAAGCCTCGGCAACCTTGCGAACGGGGAGAGCATCATCATCGAGATCCGGGGAACTGTTCCCGCTGACACAAAAGATGAGAGCTTGAGCAATATCGCCCATGTGGCTTCGCAAACCTTCGATCCCAACATGGTAAACAACCAAGCGGAAGCTCAGACAAAGGTGATACAAAACATACTACTTCCGCAAGAGTCTGCTTTGCCCACACTGAAGAAGAATGCATCTTCATCCACAGTGGCTCCGGGCGGGATTATAACATACACTATTGACTTCACATGCCCTCAGCAAGGTGCGGTCATTCAGGAGAAATACCCGATGGGTGTGATCTTTGTTTCATCTTCGCCACCTCCTGACAGCGGGACCAATGACCGCTGGACGTTCCACGGCCAATCGTCCGGGACTATAATTGTAGCCGTCAGGGCTCCGCATGATCCCAATATCATCTTCCATCTGGAGCAGAAGGCGGGAGGCGTTGGATTTATGCGGGCCTACAAGGATCTGTCCACGGGAAGAGAAGCACTCGTAATGGTGAATACTGTAGTCATGACCTATACCGAGAATTCCGTAAGCGGCTCTCTCTCTGCAGAAAGCGCCGTGGCCGTGAGCGGTGGAGCCGGAACAGAAACCACATTGAGAGAAAGCGGCAGCGGGGAGTACTCGAGCGAAGAACTGCTGAATTATTACAGATGCAACAGATCGATCAGAGATACGAGCAGTCTCTCGGCGAGCTATCAACCCTCTTCCTTCAGGCTCCCCGGTGGACGGACTGTCAATTACTCATCTAAATGGGCGAGTGCAGACAATTCCAAAAATTATATGACCTCTGAATCGATAGAATCTCAGTACCTCCTTGCCGGAAAGATCGACAAAGAAAGTGATATCCATCTGGATAGGAATGGGACGAAAATCTCTACGGATTCGGAATTCGAGGGAATGTACCAATCGGAATACCAGAAGCTTGCAGAGCCGGATTCCAAGGGCCACAGATCCGTCGAGAAAGAGCTGGGTTCCTCTTATTCCGGCAGCTTCAAAATAAAGGAGCGCCTTGCCACGACCTTCAGCAAAAGGCCCAATGCCATAACATCCGTCAAGCATTACGACGAGCCCCATGTGACCGTTTACCAAAGGAGCGAACAGGATCAGACGAATGAGAATAATCTCAACTACACCATCTCGATATTGAACGACGGCAACCGCGCCCTGGGACCGATTCACGTGAGCGACATATTCCCCGCAGGAACCTATTTCCTGGATTCGTCAACCAGGCCGACAGAGCCTCGAATGGAAGATCTGTCCGAATCAAGATATGCCAACTGGACGTTTGCTCATCTGCCCCTCGGCCAAGCCGTTACGATCTATTTGAGGGTTATCAGGTATGTGGTTCTGGATGTGCCCATCAATGCGGTTTACGTGTCGGCGGGCTATGACGGCCAGTGGTTTAACGCCAGCAACATCACGGCAACAAACAGCAACTGGCTCAGTTGCACGCCGCAAGGAATATGCACAAGGTCGCAGTCAGGCGGCTGGAATCCGCCCAATTGGGGATTTGACCTGACCAAGGATATTTGCAGCTTCTGTCCATCAGGTCTTATAAATGTCGCGGATGGGCAGAGCGACTGTCCGGAATGCACGCTGTGAGCTGATGCGGACAATGCCGCGAGAAGGCGTTTCTTCTCCGGCATTTTTTTAAAAAAGTGCTGCCTGCTCACGCCTGCTCTTTATTCGTCAAGCTGAAGAATCCCGATCGAAGTTGCTCAATAGACGACTCTAATATTTCGATTCTACTATTTCTACTATCATTCCGGTTCGACGGCTGCGGCCCAAAGCCTCAGTGAGAAACATATCTCCGATTGATCTCCGATTGATCTCTGATTGATCTCCGAATGAAATGTCAGTTTGATTCAGGCAAGCGGACCTTTCCATTTCTGTACTTAATGAATAAACAATACATTGTTATATCGCCACTGCAAATTGCTCTATAATGAACAAGATCCACACCACTTGTGTCTACTGCGGCTGCGGTTGCGGCCTCATCCTGCACGAGGAGGATGGTCGCATCCTGGGTGCATCACCGTCGCCATTGCACCCTATGTCTAAAGGAAGGCTCTGCATCAAAGGCTGGCTGGCAGGGGAGTTCGTGGGCCATCCCGATAGGCTCCGAAACGTCCTCATCAGAGATGACGAGAGGTTTGTAAAGGCCACTTGGCAAGAGGCTTTGACCCTGGTGGCCTGCCGATTTAAAGATCTGCGCGACTCTTGCGGGCCGCAGTCCCTTGGGGTCCTGACATCCGCCAAGGGCACCAATGAAGAGAACTACCTGCTGATGAAGCTGGCTCGCGCTGCGCTCAGGACGAATAATGTGGATCACGTGGCTCGCCTCTGTCATGCCCCCACAGTTGCCGGCCTCAGCTTCGCTTTCGGCAGTGGTGCCATGACGACATCAATTCGCAGCCTGGGCCGATCAGATGTCATTTTAATTGTTGGTTCAAACACAGCGGAACAGCATCCTCTCGTCGCATCTTACATACTGGAAGCTAAGGATGCCGGCGCTAAGCTCATCGTAGCCGATCCCAGAAGTACGCAATTGGCAAAACTCGCCGATCTGCACCTGACCCCAAAATCTGGAACGGACACTGCCTGGATCAACGCCCTGATTAATATAATAATACAGGAAGGACTTGTAGACCAGGATTTTATTGACTCCAGGACCGAGGGCTTCGAGTCTGTTCGCCAGGCAGTAGCAAAATACACTCCGGAAGTTGCCGAGCGAATCTCAGGTATTGCGGCCAGGAACGTCAGAGAGGCAGCCATCATCTATGGCTCTGCCCATCGGGCATCAATCATCTACGCCATGGGCATAACTCAGCATCTGGCCGGAACGGATAATGTTCAAGCCCTGGCCAACTTGGTGCTGGCCACTGGAAACGTGGGCCGGGAGGGTACGGGTTTATGTCCTCTGCGAGGGCACCAGAACGTGCAGGGCGCGTGCGATATGGGCGCTCTGCCCAATGTATTCTGCGGCTATCAGAATGTGGCTGATAAAGCAATAAGAGAGAAGTTCGAACGGGTCTGGTGTGCAGAGCTTGTCGAGAGTCCGGGGCTCACCGCTATTGAGATGATGGATGCGGCCATTGAAGGCAGACTGAAGGGCCTCATCATTGTGGGCGAGAATCCCATGATGAGCTTCCCGGATAGGAATAGAATCGAGAAGGCGTTGAAGTCTCTGGATTTTCTTGTGGTCTCGGACATATTTCCTACGGAGACCACGAAGCTCGCCCATGTAATCTTGCCCGCCGCCTCCTTTGCCGAGAAGGACGGCACATTTACCAGCACCGAAAGAAGAGTGCAAAGGATTCGTCGAGTTGTTGATCCTCCGGGCGATGCTCTGGCAGAGCGGCAATGGATCACAGAGCTGATGTGCAAATTGGGTGTTCCTGCAAATTACGCTTCTGCGGCGGATATTATGCAAGAGATTGCCTCGCTCGCGCCGCAATACGGGGGAATTGGCTACGATCGCCTGGGAATCAAGGGACTGCAATGGCCCTGCCCCACCCGCGATCATCCGGGAACGGAGATTTTGCATTCTGAAAAGTTTTCCATTGGCCGGGCCCGTTTTCGTCCCGTGGAGTACCTGCCGCCCTGCGAGGTTACGGATGATGACTATCCACTGCTGCTGACGACAGGTCGAAGTCAATACCACTTTCATTCCGGAACTATGACCAGGCGCACGTCTCTGCTGGACCGCGAGGTTCCCCTTCCTTTTGTGGAAGTAAACCCTGCTGACGCAGGGATAAATAAAATTCGCAATGGACAGATGGTATCAGTAGAGACCCGCCGGGGTAGCATAAACCTCGAGGTTCGAGTAACACCCGATGTACTCAAAGGTCACATCTTCGTGCCTTTTCACTTCGAAGAAGCCCCGGCCAACATCCTGACATTGCAGGCTCTTGATCCCAAATCCAAGATTCCGGAATTCAAGGTCTCAGCGGCGAGGATTAAGGTGAGACAGCCATGATAGCCCTGCTTCCTAAAAGTCGGTTAGAATCCCTTTTGACCAGGCTGAGCGATCGCTTTGAAATCATCGCGCCGGTTTCGATAGAAGGCGAGACATGTTTCGTATCCTGGAGCGGCCAGCCTCTAGCCTTGACTGAGAATCCGCTTATTCCGCCTACAGAGTTCCTGCTCCCGAATAGAGAAGTACTATTCAAATACATCCAAGAGAGCGGCAGGTACACCTTCGAGCAGCCAACGGCAAAGCCAAGGCTGATCTTTGGTGTCCGGCCCTGTGACCTGAGAGCCATCTTCGTTCTTGACAGGATCTTCGGAGCCGATCCACCGGATCATCAATATCTGGAGAGGCGAAAATTGGCATTCCTGGTAGCTTTGAACTGCCTGCAGCCTGCAGAGCAGTGCTTTTGCTCTTCTTTGGATTCGGGTCCTGAGGCAAGCGAGGGCTTCGGTATGCTCATTACGGAACTGGAAGACGGCTTCCTTGTGGAGGCCGTATCGCCTGAGGGCATTTCAATCCTCAAGGACAACTCGGATCTTTTCTTAAAGGCAAAGGATGAACACGAGGCGGAGAAGCGAAAGCTCATGAAAACCGCCAGGGAGATGAAGAGACCTGAAAGGACGCAGGAGCGGATTAAAGAGGCCATAAAAAATGCTGATTGGGAGGCACTGGGCCGGCATTGCCTGAGCTGCGGAGGTTGCACTTTTGTCTGTCCCGTCTGCCATTGCTTTAATATCCAGGATCTGGGCGTCCCGGATGGAGAACGGTTGCGCTGCCGGGATACGTGCCTTCTTTCGGGCTTCACCCGAATGGCGGGCGGCAATCCCAGAAGGACGCAAGGGGAGAGGATGCATAACTGGTACATGGACAAATTCTTCTTCATCCCTGAAAATACCGGTTTATTGGGATGTGTGGGTTGCGGACGCTGCAGCAAGGTCTGCTTCGCCGGAAAGGACCGCTGGACGCTGGAGGCAAGAAAATGAATGAATATGTGCCCATGCAAGCCGAGATCATAGACATGGATCGGGAGTCTCCCAATACCTATCTCATCTCCCTGGAATTCCTGGAAAAGGACATGGAACTGCGATATAAGCCCGGCCAGTTCGTTATGGTGTCCGTCTTTGGTCTGGGGGAGTGCCCGATATCCATAGCATCTTCTCCGACCAGACGGACACTGCAGCTATGCATCCGCAGAGCGGGACGGATCACCAACGGCATTATGGACAGTCGTATTGGCGATATCCTGGGAATTCGAGGTCCATACGGGAACGGCTTTCCCCTGGAGAAGATGAAGAAGGACATTCTGATAGCCGGAGGCGGTTCGGGCTTTGCAACTCTTCGATCTCTGATCAATTATATTTCGGACAAGAGGGAGGATTTCGGAGAGGTGGCGGTAGTCTACGGAGCCAGGACCAAGCAGGACCTGTATTTCATGCAGGAGTACAGGAACTGGCAACTGGATGGCATCGAAGTGGCCGTAACTGTGGATATTGGAGACGAGTCCTGGAAAGGAAACGTGGGTTTGGTCACAAATCTCATAGACGAACTGCATATCCCTCCGGGATCTTCTGCTATCTGCGGCCCGTCCGTCATGATCAATGCCGTATCGAAAAAGCTGATGGAGCGGGGCTTCTGTCAGGAGGACATATTCGTCTCCATGGAAAGGCACATGAAATGCGGCGTGGGGAAGTGCGAGCACTGCATGATTGGACCTTATCATACATGCCAGGACGGGCCGGTCTTCTCCTATGCTCTGATGAAAGGCTTGATTTGAGGCGGAACGGCTTGAATGCTCTGAGATGAAAGGGGAAATTAATAGCCAGCAAAAAAACCAAAATTTCACTTGATTTATGGATAGCGCCAAGGAGATGGACGAAAAGACAAACGATATCGCAAAACTGCAAAAATCGAGCTTGAGCAGGCCAGCGCCGATCCACAGCGCCCTCCTCAGAGGGACCAAACACCGTAGTGATGGCCTGACCCGACCCAAGAGACTCGATATGAAGCCCGGCGAATAGCGTCACGGCACTGGAATTTAACACAGCGCCCCGATCAAGGGGACCTTGGGCACATTTTTGTGCAAGGCCGCGTGGTCGCTTTTTGCCGATGGCTCAATGGTGCCGCACTCCGGCATAATCGGAGACATCAGACGGGCGGAGAGGCAACATGCTACGCCTACGATGGCGTGCATCTCTTTTGGTTGTCTCATACCGGCCTATCCTACTGCTCAGCCTTGCTCCAAAGAGACAGTTGCCACCTTGGCCCAACATTCTTGGATTTGGAGATGCGGATCTCCAGCACCTTTCCGCCTTTTGGAGCAATCCTTGGGCGAGCGCGTCTCACGAGTTATCCTGCCCAGGAATGCGGCAAACTATCTATTTAATCGTTATAGATACAAATAGTTTTCGGTCAACCGGGAACCGAGCAGAAAAGATCAATATTGCAAAATTTACATAACTATTTGCTGAAGCAATCTATGATAAAGGCATTCAATAGGCAAGAGAGATCCATCGGCAGGAGCAATTCTCTTCCGCCTCCGTTGCTTGAGCCCCTTTTGACCGACAGATATATAGTCCGGGGGACCATAGGAGAGAGAGCTTCATTGCATCGATCCAATAAAATTGCTAAGATGTTTTTGTGGCACTACCGAATGCAGAGGCACTTTAAGTCACAAAATGCTGGGTCTGTTTTTCGCGGAGTGATAACGATATCTGGATACGTCTTTTCAGATCCGTTCCATGAAACTTCTATTCGATTTGAAGCATCCAGATATTGACTAGAGGTTAAAATTCTAGGAATTAAAACTAGAGGTTAAAAATGTCATTTGCAAATTTAAATATCATAGCTCCGCTTCAGCAGGCATTGGCCAAAGAAGGCTACACCGAACCCACCCCGATACAGATGCAGGCCATACCGTTTCTGCTTCAGGGAAAAGACCTGATGGGCATCGCCCAGACAGGCACCGGAAAGACCGCAGCATTCGTTCTGCCCATATTACAGAAGCTGTCTGAAAACTTCAAGTCTTCCGTACCGGGAACGCCGCGCGTTCTTGTGCTGGCACCGACGAGGGAGCTTGCCGCACAAATTGATCAGAGCTTTGCTACTTACGGCCAGTTTCTCAGATTCAGGCACCTGGCGATCTTCGGCGGCGTCCGGCAGGGGCCGCAGGTTCGCATACTCTCCAGAGGCGTCGATGTCCTCGTAGCCACACCCGGTCGTCTGCTCGACCTTATGAATCAGGGCTTCATCAAGCTCAAGGGCGTCGAGTTCTTCGTCCTGGACGAGATCGACAGGATGCTCGACATGGGATTCGTCAACGATATGCGCAAGATCGTCTCAGCCCTTCCTGAAAAGCGCCAGTCGCTCTTCTTCTCTGCGACCATGTCGCGCCAGACCGATGATTTTGCCGATAGGCTCCTCAAGGATGCGGTATGCGTCGAGGTCACACCCCAGGCAAGCACGCTGGAGTGCATCGAGCAGAAGATCTTCTTCGTCGATCACAACAACAAGTATCCCCTGCTTCAACAGCTCTTCAAGCAGCAGGACATGGACCGAGTGCTGATCTTTACCCGCACCAAGCACCGGGCGGATAAGATCGCAGAGGCGCTCAACAAGAGCAGAATCAGAGCCGATGCCATTCACGGCAACAAGTCGCAAAACCAGCGCACCAAGACCATGCGCGACTTCAAGAGCGGCAACCTGGATGTGCTCGTCGCCACAGATATTGCGGCGCGCGGCATTGATGTCGATGACATATCCCATGTTGTGAATTTCGATCTGCCCAATGAGCCTGAGAGCTACATTCATCGCATCGGTCGCACCGGACGTGCGGGAGCCAGCGGCACTGCATATTCATTCTGTGCGGCGGATGAGCGCAATTTCCTTCGCAGCATCGAGAGGCTGACGCGGATGGCCATCGAGGTCGCAAATCATCCGTACCATTCCGAGACTGCAAAGAACGCCGTCGGCGCAGCAGCAGAGATGCCTATGCCGAATAGAATGAGGGCCAGGCAGGGAAATGCTCGCCGGGAGACTTTCCAAAAATCAGGTCCGAGAAAGGAATACTCATCCAGACGCCGCTAGTTCGGCGGATGGATGCAAATCCAGAAGGGGCTATTCTTGCATTTGAAAGATAGCCATTTATTTTATTTAAATTTATTATTACCTCAGGTCAGCTTGCTCTTTACCTTGGCATAGAACCCGTCATGACTCACTTTTACGAACCTGGCGGGCGTGTCGGCTTTGCTTATGACCACGGTATCATCGGTTGAGATGGTGGTCGTGCTCTGGCCGTCCACAACTACCAATGCCTCTTTATTGGGCATCTTGAGCTTGACCTCGATGATGCTCTTGCCGGGAATCACCCAGGGGCGGCTGGAGAGTTTAAATGGGGCCATGGGAACCATCACAATGGCGTCCACGCGCGGATCGACGATGGGGCCGCCCGCAGACATGGCATAAGCGGTCGAGCCGGTTGATGTGGCGATGATGACCCCGTCCGCCCGAAAGTCCTCCATGAGCGAGCCGTCCACGATGACCTCAAACTCGATCATCTTGGCGGGGCTGGCGGTCATGAGAGCAACCTCATTGGTGGCAGGTGGCAGGCACATCCCGTTCAAGAGCACCTTGAGCCTGGAGCGTTCATCCACCTCGAAGCCCGTGATGAGCTGCCCAATAGTCTCAAAGGCGTCTTTCGGCTCGACGTCTACCAGGAACCCCAGAGTGCCCATGTTAATGCCCAGAATCGGCAGGGGATCAACCATCTTATGAATGGTGCGAAGGATGGTCCCGTCTCCGCCCACGGAGATTATGAAATCCACATTCTGCCGCTCCATCTCTTCCACGGTCGAGCCTTGAGTGCCGATCAGGGGCGCAATCTCCTGGTCCACGAAAACCTCCGACTTCGTCTCGGACCTGAGCCAGTCTATGAACATCGCCGCTAACTGCACGGACTCCGGCTCATGCCTGGACACAAAGCCGATCTTAATGACAACCACCACCGACGAGCTGCAGCAATTCCCTGTGCTGCAAGCCGTTCGAGCCGATCAGCTCTCTCTTCTGCCACATGTTTCCGTCCAGGTGAAGCTCGTTTCCGCGCTCATCGGTGATGATGCCGCCCGCCTCCTCCAGTATGATCTTGCCCGCGGCCATATCCACCACGCGCAGCATTCCCCGCAGGTCCACAAAAGCATCCAGCTTTCCCGATGCCACCATGACCATCTCTAAAGACGTGCTGCCGAGAGTTCGAATGCGGCGCACCCGGTCGCCCAAACCCACAATCCTGGCGGTATTCGGCCTGATGGTGTACGCGGAGATGCTGAAGTCCTTGAGCGAACCATTTCGAGATACAAAAAGGCGATTCCCGGGCTCCTGGTACGCGCCCCGCCCGGACTCGGCATAATATTTGCAGCCGCCGGCGAGATCGTAAACATATCCGAAGCGGCAATCGTCCTTGCTCAGATAGATGGAGACTGCATAGAAGGGAATGCCTTTGATGGCATTGTAGGTTCCATCAAGCGGATCGAGATGGAGGAAATAGTACGGCTCTTCGCCGATGGTGACCGCTCCGATCTCTTCGCTCAGAACCTTGAAGCCCAAACCCGAAGCGCGAAGCTGCGCCAGCACGGCCTCCTCAGCTACCCGGTCGATCTTCTTGGTGGGTGTGCCGTCCGCGCCCATCTTTTCCATCTGGCCGCTCTCGGCGGTGCCCACCAGATCAAGAATGGCCACAGCCACATGTTTGGCAATATTGTCGCATAAGCTCTTAAGTTCGCTGCCCCTCGGAGATAGTCGCTCGCTCATCACTCATCCAATAGTCTGCCCACTATAAAAGTCTCGCACTCAGAAGAAGTGCCCCTTGACCATAAGTCCTGTTAAATATTGTATATACTATTTATTTAAATATCGCCGGTCGCCCGCGAATGCCGTTAACCATTTCGAATATAATTGAAGATCAACGATTATTAAGAAATTCCATTGAATATATTTTTGCATTAATGACTCAATCAAAACTAAATTGAACAATGATGGAAATCAGAGTGCAGCACTATACAATTTTGAGAATACGCGAACGGTTAGCTTTATAATATGCTAACTTGGTACACGCTATCACGTCTCAAGCGGAGGGACTTCATTTGATCATAGGTTTGCCGACTGATGTCTTTATGGAAATAATCCTCGTGCCCGTGGCCATATCATTGCTGCTATTGCTCTGGGCCTTGAAGTGGTGATTTCAAGTGGATGCTATTGGCACAATTATCATAATTTTGTATTTTGTCGGCCTGATCGCCATCGGCGCTCTGGCCTCGAAGAAGATCAAAAATTCAGCGGACTTCCTGGTCGCAGGCAGGAACCTGGGATTCTGGACATTCACGCTGCTGGTTGTTGCCAGCATTTGCAGCGGCATGACCATCCTGGGAGTGGCGGGCCTCGGTTACGCATCCGGCTGGCCCAGCATCTGGGAGCAGATATTCGTGCCGCTATCAGCTGCCGTGGCCATTCTGTTCTTCGGCACCAAACTTCACCAGGTGGCTGCCAGGACAGGGTACGTGACCGTGCAGGACTACTTCGCTCACAGGTTTTACAGCCCGGGAGCCATTCGCGGCACATCCGCCATCATCGGAGTTCTCATATCCATCATCTACCTGGTGGGCCAGTACATCTCCATCAGCATGGTTTTATCCTGGCTCTTCAAGATACCTTACCAGTGGGCTCTGGTGATCGGTGCGGTCATCGTCATGGGCTACACCATCCTCGGCGGTCTGTATGCCATCGGCATGGCATCCCTGGTGCAGGGAATCATGATCCTGGTAGGCGTCCTGCTGGTGGGGCCGTTCGTCATTCAGTCAGCCGGCGGCTTGACCCATATCAATACCGTGCTGGCGGCTATCGATGTGAATATGACTCACCTCTGGTATCCCCAGGTTCATCCGCCCTATGCCAAGTTCGCCTTCCTGACGCCTGAATATCTGGTGTCGTTCTTCTTCCTGCTCACCTTCGGTCTGGCGGCGGCACCTCATGTGGTCAACAACGTGCTGGCAGCCAGGGACATCAAATACTTCAAGTGGTCTCCCCTCGCGGCGTTCGTCATCTATGCCGTGATCATGTACCTGTGCAAGATCACCGGCTTTGCCGCTCGGTCGATGGTACAGGACGGCCTCATTACACTTCCCACGGGCGTCTCCAATCCATCGGACTACTCGTTCATCGTGGCGTCGGAGTACGTCTTCCCCGGATTCTTCGCGCCCATCGTGGCGATCATTGTCCTGTCCGCCGTGATGTCGACCACGGACCGGCTGATGCTGACCATAGGGAGCTACGTGAGCTGGGACGTTTACAAGCAGTTCATCAACAAAGATGCATCGGAAAAGTCGATCACGCTGCTCAGCCGGGCGGCTATTCTGATTTCCACAGTTCTGACTCTGTATTTGGCCTGGTCCAACCCGCCGGAGCTGCTGGCCTGGCTGATCTGGATGGCCATCGGCGTGATGCTGGCATGCTTCGTGACGCCGCTCTTTGCCGGGCTGTACTGGCGCAGGGCCACTCGCGAAGGCGCGCTCGCGTCCATGATCGTGGGCTTGGTTGGGGTGTTCATCTTCAGCTACTACGCCAAGTTCGTCTCGGCGATGCCCATGCACCCCAGCATTTATGGATTCGCGCTATCCGTAGCGGCCATGATCGTGGTCAGTCTGGTCACCAAGAAACCGTCCGAGAAGATACTTGACGAGACAAATACCGGCATGTATATCAGGAGGCGCTGAAGGCCGGTCGGGAGAGAATCGGAATAAGATCCGATCAACCGATAAAACTCGGCAAAAAGATCTTGCTTGGCCTGCCGCCGGGGCAGGCTAAGCGATAAGATCTAATATAACTAAGAAATAGTGATGTCGGGCAGGGCCCGTGGTCTAGCTGGTTATGACATCGCCCTTACACGGCGGGGATCACGCGTTCGAATCGCGTCGGGCCCATTCATATTTTTGTGCGTTTGTCTTTATATTCCAAAACTCCAATTTTTATTAATCCATAAATTCCGGTATCTCAAGTTTCTGTTCACGTATTCCTGCTGCTTGCCCCAAGCTCTAAACCAGGAACATGGCCAGAAGCCCCGCGAGCACCATCGGCAGGAAGATAATGGCGATCTTGTTGCCGAATTCTACAGTGCCGAGCAGATAAGAAATGGCGAGCTTGACCAGGGTGTTGGTCATCGCAGCGAGGGTTATGGATGTGACCGCAACCTTCGGGTCCAGCGTTGATTGAGCGAGTGTGGCCAGGGAGAGTGTGATGGCATCAACATCGGCGAGCCCGGCGATCACGCTTGCAGCATAGGTTCCGGCATTGCCGAAGTAGATATTGGCAAGCTTCGAGGCCAGGAGAACAAAAGCGAAGAACGCTCCGAATTTCAATGCAGGAACGATGCGGAACGGATCTTTTACCGCAACCTCTTTTCCCGGCTGCATCGGGCTTTTGCGCACGAGTAGCAGGTAAGCGAGGATAACGCCCACAGTCGTCATGGTCAGGAAGGGCAGAAGAAGCGAGAAGAACAGAGATCTGTTCGCCACCAAGACGATAAAAAGAACACGCGGAAACATGGTGCAACTGGCGATGACTGTGGCGAAGACCGCTGAGGAGATTATCTGCGGATTCTCTTTTACCTCCGAGGCCATCGCGGAGGCCACCGCCGTGCTGGAGACGAGGCCGCCCAGGACTCCGGTCAGGCTCAGCCCGCGCTGCGCACCCAGAATGCGAATCAGGATGTAGCCCGCGTAGCCGATGAGGCTGACCAGGACCACGAAGAGCCAGATTTGCCTTGGATTGAGGACGCCCCAGGGGTCGGGCGGCGTGTCCGGCAAAAGAGGATAGATCACCAGCGCGATGATTCCCATCTTGAGTGTATCCAGCAGGTCGGTCTCGCTCAGGTAGGCTTCCACGTAGCGGTGAGTGATATTCCTCGTAGCCAGTATCCAGGTGACGAGGATGGCCAGCGCGACGGAGAGGAGCATAGTATCTGGAAAGCTGCTCAACATCCCCAGGACAAAGGTTACAACTGCCGCCACGGCTGCGGTGAAGTCGATGCGGCCCAGAGCACTGGCCGAAGAGGCATAGCCGACGGCGACAAGGATTGTGAATGAGGCCATTGCTGCAATGGCAAAGGCTGATCCGTAATGTTCCGCCAGGGTCGCACAGAGAGCACCCAAGAGCGATATTAAGATGAAGGTGCGCAGGCCCGCTACACCCCGGGTCTTCTCTTCGGCCAGCCTGCGCTGCCGTTCCGTGCCGATGAGAGCGCCTATTAGCAGGGCTACCAAAAACGGAGTGATCGTGGCAAAGTCCATCACATGTTTCTGCTGTCACATCCAATTAATAATTTTTGGCAATCCTATGATTCATCCCGCCTGACATTTCCCCAATCTCCCCAAACCTTTTTTGCCGCAGCATGATCATTAGAAAATCATGGACAAGGAGACGGACAAAGAGAAGATCGATGCCTGCATTTGCATTCTTGAGGAGCTTTATGGAGAGCCCCTGGCCCGGCAGGTTGATACCGTCGATCTGCTGGTCATGACCATCCTCTCTCAGAACACCAGCGACACCAACAGCCTGAGGGCTTTTGGCCGCCTGAAGACGGCATACTCCGACTACGAAGCTCTTCTGGCCGCACCTGAGAACGAGCTGGCCGACGCCATCAGGGCGGGCGGTCTGGCGGAGATCAAGGCCCGCCGCATAAGAGAGACGCTGCAAAAGATCAGGCAGGACGCGGGCGCGATCACTCTTTCATTTCTGGACGAGATGGACGGCAAGGAGGCCATGAGCTATCTGGTATCGCTGCCGGGCGTGGGACCAAAGACCGCATCCGTCGTTCTGCTCTTCTCTTTCGGCAAGCATTTTATGCCGGTGGACACGCACGTGCATCGCGTCTCCAGGCGACTGGGACTTGTGCCGGAGAAAGCGAGCGTGCAAAAAGCGCAAGAGATCCTGGAGAAGGTCGTTCCGCCTGAGAAATACCTATCACTGCATCTGAATTTGATCCGGCACGGGCGAAGGATTTGCCGGGCGCGAGGGGCCAAACATGCCGCGTGCGCTCTGCAAAAATGGTGCGACTACTGCACGCGGGCCAAAAGCCTTAAATGATAGTATGATCTACCCCCAATCCGCGCTCCTGTAGTGTAGCTCGGCCAATCATGAAGGACTCTCACTCCTTCGACTCGGGTTCAAATCCCGACGGGAGCATATAATCTTCAAATGATTTTACAAGTCTTTTTGATTGAAGAATTCAGATTATAGTCGATTGCCATTGCATCCACGTGTCCCGAAGATGGAATATGAGCAGCCGTCCGTGAAGACACCTCTTTTGCTCTTTTATGATTTCTTTTTACGATCACGCCCAAAGCGCAATCTATTTAAGGCAATTGTCGTATTTAAATATGTCAAAGGTCGAATCCCAACTTGTACCCAAATTTGTCTCATTCGAAAGTAATATGAGTAAGAATGAATCTGATAATCAATTGGGGAAATTTGTATGAGAGCTTTGGTATCATTATTGGCTATATTTTGCGGTGCCGTGAAAGATCGCGTTAAACCAAAAACTTCACACATAAATGAGTGGTTTATGGGAACCTCCGAAGAGTCCTGGAGTTTATGGCATGACGGTGTAACGCCGTAGGGGAAAGAAAATCATCCGGCAGCTCATTGCTGCTTTAGGCGAGGAAGCTCCCGGTAGAACCACCCAGTCTGCTTCACCCTGTGCCGTCTCTTCAGCCGATCAGGGAAAAAATATATCAGGAAAAAATATATCAGGAAAAAATATATCAGGAAAAAATATATCAGGAAAAAATATATCAGGAAAAAATATATCAGGAAAAAATATATCAGGAAAAAATATTTCTATTCCTAACCATATCACCACACACCAGCTATGATTTACCAGTCATGAATTTCCTCTGATAGATCTGTGCATTTCCCGAACTTTGCATAAAATACTATATCTTTCGGATTGAATCATTATCTGCGGCAGTCCCAAGCTCGCGGATTTTAGCTGCCGGTCCCTCGGCTCAATATGTTTATATAAATAGCAGTATGTCCTTTCTCAGATGAAATCGACTATTGCATTAGTGCTATTGCTGTCGCTCGTTCTGCCGAGCATGGCTTTGTCCCCGGTTGAGCAGGCGTACACAGACGGCGTGAAGGAAGGTCTGAGGCTTGGACAGTTGGCGAGCAATGTGGCGCAGTATAATACCGCGATTCAACAATTCAATGACCGAATGAACCAAACCTATGGAGCCAATGCATCACTGATGTGGCTGCCGAAGATCTCTGCAGGCAATCTTGCGAATAACACTGCACAGGTATCCAATTTCGCAAATATTCCCAAGCCGGTTCATAAAATGGATGGGAGTCAGGCTGAGAACACATACATCCAGTATTGAATCGCTACTGAGAGATCAGGGGCCGAGGTAGAATTCGTGACAGATCCGGCACAAAGCCGACAAACCAGTTATTTTTTAGACGTAATGCCCCCCGAACTCGCTGCGGATGGGATAAAGGGCATACGTATTCGTCTTAACGATGGATCTGATAAGCTTGGTTCCGTCTTTATGCGGCGGTGCCTTGGATGCCCCGCTGCGTGCTGCGGGGTGCGCCGCCGCCGTTTCACTGCATTCTCTTCTCGAAAATATATACTTCCTCCTTCTGTTTCCCAGGATTATCGATCCTGATGATCGCAAACCCTAATTTATGAACATAGAAGTGATGATTTCTTTTTGCGAACCCCGGGGTATCGGTCATCCATGCATTGGCATCAGGATACATCGATTCGATCATTCCCCATATCTTCGTCCCGATTCCTCTTCCCTGAAATAGCGGATCAATAAAAATCGTTCCCAGGTAATTTTTGCCGTTTTTTCTGATCCAGACGATAACGCCTCCGATAAGTATTCCGTTCAGTAAGACCTTGAATGATTCCGTGGGAGAATGCAATCCCCATTTTATCAAAAACCGCCCGTCATCATACCCATCAGGACCTCCTCTCTCCTCACCAAGATGGATCCGGGTATCATGGTCAAAAGCCTCGGTCATGATCTTGGTCAATGGTCCGATATCGTCTTCGGTCAAGGGTTGTAACTCAATGTTTTCGGGTTCATTCATCTGATTCACCTGTCAACTCCGCTTTTGATTTTTAATTTCAAACGTAATACCTCGCAGCTCGCTGCGGATGAGATTAAGGGCATACGCATTCGTCTTAACGATGGATCTGCTAAGCTTGGTTCCAGTCTTTATGCGACAGTGCCTTGGATATACCACTGCTTGCCGCGGGGAGTGCCGCCGTTTCATGCTTACTAATTTCATAATTGGATCTATAATTTATGAACTATTCGCCTAAATTTAAGTATCTTCATTTCGCACTTTGGACTCGTTACCAATATTTTATTTTCGCAGCCGTTGATCTTGTTTTTAATTTATCCAAGCTATTTTTCGCGCCCTTCGCGGCCTCGCGTGAGGCAAAGTCTTTGCACGAAAGTGCCACATAATGCGAAAACGGGCTCACGCGAAGGCACGAAGCCGCGAAGAAGTAAGGAAGCAAAGAAGCGAAATCAAGATGGGTGCACAATGATTTAGAGTCTTGAGAATCATCGCAGGTTGCTCAGCCATCATTCCAATGCCGGAAAAACGATTCTTGCCAAACCATCGGAGACCTCAAGAAAAATACCTCCAATGAACGTCAAAAATTGAATGGACTTCAAAGCATCAATTTGGAAACGATACACCTGAGATACGTTCTTAGCGCTTTTATTGCTTTTGTCGTCGGCCTGACCCTCCTCTGCCGGAATAGCTATTTATCTCAGACTTCTGCGGGCTCGCTGTAAATTTCGGCCATTTGCTGAAAAATCGACAGGGTTTGATTTAAATATTCTCCCGCCCGGGTGGCATTGAGTGCCGAGGCATCTGCATAGGATTTCGTCTCTTGCAGCAAGGATTTCATCACACTGATGTTGCCTTCCACTGCCGCGGATAGTCCCTGTGTTTTGCCGTAAGCCTCCCCGGTCTTATTCAGAAATTCGCCTGCTTGGGCTGCACTCATGGCTGCGACGTTTGCACCGGCCTCCGCACTCTTCAGCAGGCTTTGCATGTTGCTTTGCTTATCGTCTATCTCTGACAGCAAAGCCTGGGATTCGTTGTACTTGGCTCTGGCTTCATCTCGGGCGGATACCGCCTCATCCCTGGCCGCCTGGGCCTCTTTCACCAGACCCTTGGCCTGAGTTATCATCAGGCTTGGACTCAGGGCCATGGACTGGGGCATGGTTGGAGTCACAAAACCGGATCTTCCATAGTTGTAGTTCTCACTGGGCTGCTTTGCCCCGGCATCAAGGTTGACGACCTGGCCGCCCACTCCGCTGCCCAGGTAGAGAGCTTCAATGGAGACGGCAGGCCAAGAAAGCGAAAAGAGCACCAAGATCGTTATGGCGATTTTGTAGTTCATGTTTGCAATCCTCTTAATTTCAAAATTCATCCTAATATTTAACACTTATTCTCATGAGATTCGCAATTAATATTATGTTTATTCATATTATGTCTCTTTGTACTGGGATTCAAATTTTTAGATTTATGTTATAATTAGCGACAGATTTATTAATACTTATGCGCGAACTAAAAAATTCCATGCCTGGAGTTTGTGCCGTTCCGAGGGATAAAGATTGAAAGAACTGATTGACCGCAGGCTAATCCAGTTCAGCCAGGAGGCAAAACGCTGGATGGCCGCAACATTTCTCGCCGGTCTATTAGGATCTGCGGCGAACATAGCACTGCTCATGCTGGCGGGCCGGATCATTGTGGGCATTTACGGGGGGCTTGCTCTCACCGCCATGTCGGACCTATTTTTGGGAATGCTTCTTGCGGTGGGAATTCGCGCTGCCGCCGAGGCCGCCCGCGACCTGACCGCCCAGCGCTCTGCAGCATCGGTCAAAGCCGCAGTTCGCAAGCGCATGGTCTCGCATCTCTTCGACCTCGGACCGGCATTCCTGGAGAACCGGAACACAGGTGCCCTGACGACCACAATGGTAGACGGCATCGAAGCCCTGGATGCCTATGTGGGGCTGTATATTCCCTACATCAGCTTATGCCTGGTCATGCCCCTGCTGCTGTTCATCGGATTCGCCGTTTATGTGGACCTCGTATCTGCAGTCATCCTCATGGCCTTCGTTCCGCTGGTTCCCCTCTCACTTTATTTCTTTACCAATCTTGAGGAATGGAAGGTGGGCAGGAAAGCATGGGAGGCTTACCGGGAATTGAGCGCATATTTCTCTGAGAGCCTGCAAGGCATGACCACCTTGAAGCTCTTTCATCAGGTGGAGACGAGAGGCGAGAGGCTGCATGAGAGATCCGTGAACCTGGAATCGGCTCTTGTGCAAAGCTTGCGGCTCTACTTCGGGGCGAGCTTTGTCTCAGAGGTGGTCCCCGTCCTCGGCTATTCGATTACAATGATCGTGGCCTCCTTCCGGCTGAGCCAGGGAACGCTGCAACTGGATAAGCTGGTCATGATCCTGCTCATGGGCTCGCTCTTTTACGAGCATGTCAGCCACCTCTTGCTTTATCATCACTACAGCCTGCTCGGAAAGCGATCCGCAGACTCCATATTCGAGATCCTGAGCCGGGAGCCGAAAGTGAAGAACACGGCAACCGGAGCGCCGCCGTCATTGTCGTCAAACATCGAATTCAAGAGAGTATCGTTTGCCTATCGTGAGGTGGATGGAGAAGAGAGAGCCGTTCTCAAAGATATCTCCTTTGAAGTTCCCCCCGGATCGACTGTGGCTCTGGTTGGAGCAACCGGCGCCGGAAAGAGCACCGTGATCGATCTACTGTATCGTTTCCATGATCCGCAGAAGGGAACCGTCTCACTGGGCGACCGGGACATTCGCACCCTTCCCCTGGATTTTCTGCGGTCCAGAATGGCCCTGGTGGCTCAGGAAGCATACCTGTTCTACGATACCGTTGAGCAAAATCTGCTCCTGGGAAGGCCGTCTGCCACCAAAGCGGAGCTGATCGAAGCCGCCCGGGCTGCCAATGCCCATGAATTCATCATGGCGCTGCCGCAAGGCTACCAGACCATCATCGGCGAGAGAGGCGTGCGCCTGAGCGGGGGAGAGAGGCAGAGGATCGCCATCGCCAGGGCATTGCTGAAAGGAGCGCCGATACTGCTCCTGGACGAGCCCACGTCGAATGTGGATGCAGAGAATGAGTCCTCAATCCAAAAGGCCCTGGAGAGGCTCTGCAAAGACCGCACAGTGCTCATCATTGCCCACCGTCTCAGCACCGTTAGAAATGCCGACAAAATACTGGTGATGCACAAGGGAAAGATCGCCGAGTCCGGAACCCATGATGAGCTGCTGGCCGGGAGAGGCATCTACTTTGGCCTGGTCCGGGCCCAGAATCCCGGCAGCATGACAATGCCAAAGGCCGCATTCGATCGGGCGGACACGGCCATGCAGAAGGCGGCTGTAGCCGGTGAGGTGAAAGCATGATGGAAAAGGGGTCCGGCAAGATGAGGTGGATGGAAAGGCTGGGCATTCTCGGCCATGATTCAATGATGCTCCGCCTGCTCGGTCCGA
>Ga0074199_1000496_pt1 | contig 59647 bp, 49 predicted proteins | sample EPASupsiteSAE347_FD_64528 | JGI IMG/M metagenome (GOLD analysis project Ga0074199, IMG submission 64528) | Bioremediated contaminated groundwater from EPA Superfund site, New Mexico - Sample SAE3-47 | ecosystem: Environmental > Aquatic > Deep subsurface > Groundwater > Contaminated ... | reverse complement strand
TTATGGGGCGGTGAGCGAAGCAATCCGCCGGATGGAGCGCCGGATTAAATCCGACCGCAAACTGAATGAACTCTATGGTCGTTGCCGGCATGAAATATTGAAAATTTAGACTTGACCCTAATGACTGCCTGCGCTAATGACTGCGCTAATGACTGGCTGTGTTTATGTTCGCTTCGCGTTAACTTCGCGAAAAAACTTGACATTTTCGGCTGATTTTAATAGATATAACAACAATCAATTGTTCTTTGTGTTTTTTTGCTTGTGGAAAGAGAGATGGAAGTCCGTGAAAATCGGACGCGGTCGCGCCGCTGTAACCGGAGTCACGTCGCTCTGAAGTATGTATTTGGGGCAAGTGACCACTTGTCCCGACGTAAAGTCGGGATGACGTGGCGAAATCTGAATAGCCACTGTTTTGGCCTCAAAAGGGTCGGAATGGGAAGGACAGAGAGTAGGGTAGGCCGGGAGCCAGAAAACATCGCTTTCCATGCCCATCATGACGCTGAAAGCGTCATACTCTTTCGCAGATGAGGAGGATGAGGTTTTGATTTTTGGCCTTCGTTTTATTCCCCATCGGAAAGGACGAAGGCTTTTTTGTTTTCCGATGAAAAAAGATATAATTAAAAACGTTTTGCTTTCGCTTGCCCTGCACGGCATTCTGCTGGCCTGCTGTTTTGCCCTGCCGGCGCAGAAACTTATGCCCATGTTCCAGGCCGGCAATTCGTCGTTGACCCTGACATCATTGTCATTTTCATCATCGGCGGAGGAACAGCCGGTTGAGCATGAATCCAGGCTTGAAGCTGAAACCGATGAAACGGAAAATCCGGATGATTTAAGGATTGTTGCGGAAAAGAAACCTGAGCCGCCCGCTCCGCGGAAGCAGAAAAATCAGAAGGCGTCCATTGACGCCGATGCCCGGACCAAAGGCATCGCCGCCGGCTTGTCCGGGAACGCGGGGATCCGTCCCTATTATCCACTGGGCGCGCGTTTGCGGGGTGAAGAAGGCGTGGTGAAAGTGGAGGCATGCCTTGGCCCGGATGGCCGCGTGCTGAATTGCGCCGTAGTAAAATCAAGCGGTTATGCGGCGCTGGACGAGGCGGCGCTGGACGCCGTGAAGCGCGTGCATTTTATTTCCGCCAAATGCCAGACGATAAAAAACGAAAGCAAAACGGTTTTAACCTTCCGCTTTGATATTGTGGATTGATGCAAAAAACACACGGCGGCAATGTCTGGAAGTGGGCGCGCGACCTGAACATCCCACCCGGCGAAATACTGGATTTCAGCGCCAATATCAATCCGCTCGGCCCGCCGGACTGTCTGCGGAGCATAATCCACGGCCAGATTGAAAATTTGGTTCATTATCCTGATCCGGATTGCGCGCAGTTGACCGCGGTCCTGGCCCGGCATTTCAACATCAATCCCGGCCATATCCTTTGCGGGAACGGATCATCCGAGCTTCTTTATGTTCTGCCGCGCGCCTTGAAGGCGGAGCGGGCCGTGTTGCCCGCGCCATGCTATGCGGATTATGCGCAGGCGGCCCAAGCGGCCGGCATGGAAGCAGTTCATATATTTCCGGAAGACGTTGCATTACCCTTCTTCGCCAGAAAGCCCTGTGGCCCCGCCTGCAACGCTATGCGTAGCATTGCGGGCAGGTTGCCACAGGGAGGAATGGCGTCTTTAGCTTCGCAGGGTTCCGCAAAGATGCCCCGCGGCTTGCCGCGGGGTGCTTCACTGGAAATATCGTTCAAACGGATTGAATCGGAATTGCGCGGCAACGAGGTTGTTTTCATCGGCCAACCGAACAATCCGACCGGACTCCTGTTTGATAACGCCGCCTTTCTGAAACTGGCCGCGGAGCGGAGCAATACTTTCTTTGTCGTAGATGAGGCCTTTGCGGATTTTATTGAAAACTACCGGAGCGTGATTCATCATAATCTTCCCAACGTGCTTGTTCTCAGGTCCATGACCAAGTTCTTTGCCATTCCCGGGCTGCGGCTGGGCGCCGTGTTCGGCCCCGTCAATATAATCGCGAACGTCCGGCGGATGCTGCCATCCTGGTCAGTCAATCATCTTGCGCAGGCCGCGGGCGCCGCTTTTTTTGCCGATGAAGATTATGCCATCCGCACCCGGCAATTTGTTAATGAACAACGGCAGGAGCTTGGCCGGCAATTAAGCGCCTTTCCGGAGTTTTTTGTGTATCCGGGAACAGCCAACTATCTGCTGGTCAGGATGGACAGCGACAAGTGGGATGCGCCGGCGCTCCATGAAAAACTTCTCCGGAAAGGGATTGTCATCCGGGTCTGCGATAATTTTGCCGGGCTTGACAAACGCTTTTTCAGGGTTGCCGTGCGCAAGCAAGAAGAAAACAAACGTCTGTGTGATGCGATTGTGGAAATAATAGGCGGGATTGTAGCCGGGGGCGCTGACCCCGGATCCGCCTGTGCGAAAGTCGCTTCGGCGGGCAGTCCGGCCTCACCGAGGCCGGCTACAGTTTCGAAACGTCCTCCGGCGCTGATGCTGCAAGGCACTTCTTCCTGGGCGGGCAAGAGCGTGCTCACCGCCGCTTTCTGCCGCATTTTTTTGCAGGATGGCTATCGTGTGGCGCCGTTCAAGGCGCAGAACATGTCGCTCAATTCGTTTGTGACTTTGGACGGCGGCGAGATAGGCCGCGCGCAGGCTTTACAGGCGCAAGCCTGCCGTCTGGAACCGGATGTGCGCATGAATCCCATCCTGCTCAAGCCGAATTCGGATACGGGAACGCAGGTTATTGTCATGGGCAAACCGGTTCGGCAGGCTCACGGCGGGCCAGCCGGCAACATGGAGGTGGAGCAATACATCCGCTACAAGCAGGAGGCGCTTAAAACGGTCAGGCAGGCTTATGACCAGCTTGCCTCGGAATATGATGTTATTGTTCTGGAGGGCGCCGGCAGTCCGGCCGAAATCAATTTAAAGTCCCATGATATCGTCAATATGCGCATGGCCCAATATGCGGACGCAAAAGTATTGATCGTTGGGGATATTGACCGCGGCGGAGTATTTGCCTCTTTCGCGGGCACTTTTGATCTGCTTGACGACTGGGAGCGCGATCTGACAGCCGGGTTTATTGTCAACCGTTTTCGCGGTGACGCTAGCCTGCTCACGGATGCGCTTGATTTTATCCGGCGCCGCACCGGCCGGCCGGTGCTGGGCGTGGTGCCGTATCTGACTGATTTGCAGTTGCCGGAAGAAGATTCAGTAACTTTGAAAAGCAAGGCTTGTGAAAAAGAAAAGCATCCGTCGGATACTATTACTATTGCGATCATTGATCTTCCGCACATATCCAATTTTACCGATTTTGACGCGTTGCGTCTTGAGCCGGATGTTATTGTGCGGTTTGTGAACAAGAGCGAGGATGTCGGCGCGCCGGACGTTCTGATTCTGCCGGGAAGCAAGAACGTGCCCAGGGACATGGCCTATTTGCGCGCCTCAGGTTTTGAACAGAAAATTCTTGAGCTGGCCGGCAACGGCAGGACCGAGATTGTGGGAATATGCGCCGGATTGCAGATGCTCGGCAAAAAAATTAATGATCCGCTTCATATTGAGAGCGAAAATGACAGCACCGCCGGGTTGGGAATTCTTTCCTTGGACACGACCCTGTGCGAAACAAAAACATTAACGCGCGCCTTTGGCCGGCATGTCCCTTCCGGCCTGCCGGTGCACGGCTATGAAATCCACCATGGGAAAAGTATGGCAAATGGGCTTGTTCCGGCTATTCAGCGCCAGGACGGCGAAACTATAGGATTCACAAATCAGACGGGAAAGGTGTGGGGAACTTATTTGCACGGCATATTTGATGCGGACCAATTTCGGCGTTGGCTCATTGACCGCCTGCGCACCCGGAAGGGGCTGGCGCCCATGGGGCGAATTTGCGCCCGCTATGATCTTGAGCCGGCGCTTGACCGCCTGGCCGATGCGGTGCGGGAGAGCGTGCGGATGGATGAGGTTTATAAGATTATGAGATTAATGTAGGCGGCAGAGTCGCAACTAGAAAATCCTAGATTCCCGATCAGGTCGGGAATGACAAACACAAACAGGCGTGGTAGAACACGCGGCAAACAATGAGCGCACATTCTGTCATTCCCGCAAAAGCGGGAATCCAGAATGCGTTTATGTCTTTTTGTAACAATATTAAAACAATGAGACTTGAATACCAGATTGTGATTGCGTTTGCGCTGGACGCTGTTCTCGGCGATCCGCAATGGTTTCCGCACCCGGTGCGGTTTATCGGCAAATTCGCGGCCGGACTGGAGCATCCCCTGCGATCGTTTTTCCGCAACGCCTTTGTGGCCGGTCTGGCTCTGTGGCTGATTGTTCTTTTGACCGTGGGCGGGCTGGCCGGCGGCGTTCTTTTTGCGGCGTATTGGATTCATCCGCTGGCCGGCGATATGGTTGCTATTATTTTGCTTTATTTCGGCATCGGATTCCGCGACCTGATTGATCACAGCCGCCGGGTCCACAAGGCGCTGGTCGTGAATAATCTGCCGGAAGCGCGGCGCAGGCTTGGTATGTTTGTAGGGCGGGACACGGCCAATCTTGATCAGGGGGAAACAGTGCGCGCCACCGTGGAAAGCATTGCGGAGAGTCTGCTTGACGGCGTAACAGCGCCTGTTTTCTTTGCCGTTCTTGGCGGGCCGGTCGGCATGTGGCTTTACAAGGCGGTCAATACGCTTGATTCCATGTTCGGCCACAAGGACCGGCAGTATATTCTTTTCGGACGGGTCTCGGCGAAAATTGATGATGCGGCGAATTATATTCCGGCGCGGCTTACGGCCCCGCTTGTTGCCATCGCGGCGTTTTTAACCGGCGGCAATGCGCGCGAAAGCCTGAGAATATTGCGGCGGGACGGGCGCAAACATCCCAGCCCAAATGCGGGTTTGAGCGAAGCGGCCTTTGCCGGCGCCATGGAAATCCGATTGGGCGGCTTGAATTATTATGACGGCCAGCCCGAACATTTGCCGGTCATGGGCGATGATAAACAGCCCTTAGCCGCGCATCACATCCCGCAGGCCAACCGGCTGATGGCTGTCACGGTTCTGCTGTTTCTGATTCTGCTTTTATCTTTCCGGGTGCTAATCATGAATTCATGATGAAACCTCTTGGCGATCAGGACAGATTATGTTCATATCATAGACATGAAGACTGTAAATGTGGCCACACTTAAACAACAGCTTAGTTCATACCTGCGCAGGGTTGAGGCCGGCGAGGATGTTATTGTTGTCTCTCATCATCATCCTGTGGCGCGCATGGTATCGCACGACGCTCCATCAGCGCGGATTCGTCCGCCTTCCCGCGGGCTGGCGGCATTGCGCAAACTGAAAGGCGTTCGTCTGCCGCACGGACGCACAGTTGTTGCGGCATTGCTTGAGGAACGACAGTTAAGATGAAGGTGTATCTGGACACCTCTGTTATCCTGCGTTGGTTGTTTAATGAGCCCAATCAGATTTCCGTTTGGGGAGGGTGGAAACGAGCCTATGCGAGTCGGATCCGGCTGACCGAAGCCAGGCGCACCGTGGACCGATTGCGTTTGGAGGGGCGGATTGGTGACGGCGCTGGGGCTGGATCGGTTCATGACGCATGATCATCGTCTGGCCGTTGCAGCAAGGAGCCTGGGACTTACGGTTGAGGGAGTGTAGCTTCAAATAATTATCTCCGCCGGTCTCTATTTACGCCGGCGGACGTCAATCATGCAATAGCCGGCGTGCTCCTGGCATGCGCCGGTTTCAATTGGCAGAGGTTTTTTGAAAAGGGGGCCGTCAACCACCAGGGTATGATATTCGCCGTTCTCCCCGCACGGATCAATTCCTATTTTTTGAAACTCGGCGATCATATCGCGGTCAATAATTTTGCCCAGGAATTTCCTGTCCAGTTTCTCCTCCTTCACGGTCACGATCATGGCCTTGTAGCCCAGCGCGAGGAATTCATCAAGAAGCGTTTCCCGGGCGCATTCCCAAAGCGGCAGATAGGCGGTCATATCGGTCTGGCTGCATACTTTTTGCTCCCATTCAAGGTGGGGCGGGAAATCAATGTCGCCGAATACGCCGGATTTAATGCCTTGCCTGCTGATTTCCTGCAGGGCATCAACAAAAATGGATTCGTATTCCGCCCAGGTGGCGCATTTAAGGAGCATGGGTATGCCCATGGCGGAGGCCTGCGCTTCCAGCACGTCTTTTCGCAAGCCGTGCGATCTGGACCGGATGCCGTCTTCGCTGAGGATGGTCAAAAGACAAGCCGGTTTTGCGCCGGCCGTGAAGGCGCGGTGCAAGGCCAGGCACGAATCCTTGCCGCCGCTCCATGAAGTGAAAAATTTTTCATTCTTTTCCGGTGTCAGATTTGTTTTGGCGGTCATTTTTGTGGTCCTTTCGCAGTAAAAACCGGGGTTACCCCATTTCGCTGGCTCAGCGACGAAGGGCAAGCCGCCCCCGGCTGCAGAAAATAAGATTTCCCCTTTTCATTTTGTTGAAAGTTGGACGTTGAGTGTTCAATGTTTTTGACGGGTAGTTTCGGCGGACAATTCCCGCGCCGCTTCCGAGATGGCCAGGACATAGGGCTTTTTGGAAATGGGATTTTTTTCAACGACCACGACCGTCTTATAGACCTCCTCAATAATGGAATAATCCAGCACTTCTTCAGGCGGTCCGAATTTACGGATTTCACCTTGGTCAAGGAGCGCAATGCGATGGCAATACTCGCCGGCCAGGTTCAGGTCATGCAGGACCATGATCACCGTAAGGCCGAAATTCCTGTTCAGCCTTCGGACAAGGTCAAGGATGCCCACCTGATGGGTGATATCAAGGTAGGTGGTGGGTTCATCCAGCAGAAGCAGTTTCGGCTCCTGGGCGAGCGCGCGCGCGATCAGCGCGAGCTGGCGTTCCCCGCCGCTGATCTGGCTCATGAACTGGTCCTTTAGTTTGAGCGAGTCGGTCAGGGCCATGGCATCGCGGGCGATCGTCAGGTCATTCCTGGTCTCCATGAACCTGAACTTTCCGTAATAGGGAATTCTTCCCAGGAGCACAAATTCCTCCACGGTCATAAAGCCGGTTTCCGTGCTTTGCGCGACAACGGCGATCCGGCGGGCCAGCTCATTCATTTTCATCCGCCAGATATCTTTGCCCTCAAGGAGGATGGAGCCGCGGGCCGGTTTCAGCACTCGCGTTATGGCTCTGAGCAGGGTTGTTTTTCCCGAGCCGTTCGGCCCGATTATGCCGATGATCTCGCCGTTGGCCACCTGCAAATTAATGTTCCGCACGACAAAACCGGGATTCCCGGCCGAGCTCGGGCCCTTCTTCGCCGAGGCTACGCAGGGCAGGCAGGCATAACCGCAGGTTAATCCGTTTATATTGAGCATCGCTTTTCTCCCGCCGGATTCCGGCACAGCACATAAACAAAAATTATTCCGCCCAGCAGGCCGGTAACAACGCCGACCGGCAATTCCGTCGGACTGATAATCGTGCGCGCCAGCGCATCGCAGAATACCAGAAATATGCCGCCGCAGAGCCAGGAAGTTATGAGCAGAATCCGGTGGTCGCTGCCCAGGAAAAGGCGCATAAAATGCGGAACCACCAGTCCCACAAATCCGATGATGCCCGCTGCCGAAACGCTCAACCCCGTCATGACGGAGGCCAGGATAAACAACAAGCGCTTGGTGTTTTCCACGCTGATGCCGAGATGCGAGGCCTCTTCTTCGCCGAGCGCCAGGGCATTGAGCTCCAGGCAGAAAAGATACGCCAGGCCGAGCGAGGCGATGGAGACAACCATGGCAATTTTCACGAGAAGCATATTGGGCTGTTCCAGGGAACCCATGATCCAGAAAATGATGCCGTGCAGGTCCTCGGTCCTGGCGACGGCCATGATCAGCGTGATCAGCGAGGAACAGATAAAGCTGATCATTATTCCGATCAGCAGAAGATTCCGGATATTGAGGCCGCGTTTTCCCGTGCTTAAGAGATAGACCGCAAAAATGGTTGCGGCCGCTCCGATGGAACCGGCGAGCGGCAGAGACCAGACGCCAAAACTACTGCCCAGCCGGAGGAGGATGGCCAGGCATACGCCCAGGGCCGCCCCGCCGGAGATCCCCATGGTATAAGGCTCAACCAGGGGGTTGCGGAACATGCCCTGCAAAATTACGCCGGCGAGGCTCAACGCGCCGCCGACCGCAATGCCGAGCAGGATGCGTGGCAAGCGCACATCGCACAAGATGGCGTGCTCCATCGTATTCCCGCCGCCGGCCAGCGCCGGCAGAATTTTGGCAAGCGGTATCCGGGCCGAGCCGAGGCACAGGGAAACAATTCCCGTCAGCGCCAGCAGTCCGCCTAAAATTAAAATCGCCGCTGTCCAATGCGCGCGTCTGCTTTTTGTTTTCATTGCTAACCTGAACTCTAAATGTGCCTCAAAAATAATCCTGTCATTCCCATGAAAATGGGAATCCAGAAATGATTTATCCGAATCTGGATTCCCGATCTTGCCACGCGCAACGCGTGGCAAGATCGGGAATGACAAGCTACTCTAAAGGGCGTTGCAAGTCACTCACAGGAGGCGACGAAATATTCTTTCAAACTTTTCCCAATCAGAATGTCGCTTTCAAACCGCCCATGATGCTTGCGCCGGGCATGGGATAACCATTGAGCAATTGATACTGTTTGTCCAGAATATTATCCCCGCGGGCGTAAATTTCCACGCCCTTGAAAAGGGTTTGCGCGACATAAGCGCCGAGGGTCATGAAGCCCCCCAGTTCTTTCGTGTTGGCGCGGTCGGCGTAGACTGAATCGGTGTATTCGGCGTTCACGTTGCATTTAAATCCCCATTTGCTTTGATATCCCAGGCGCGCGCCCACCTTGTTTTTCGGCCGGTAAGTGAGAGTTTCGCCGTCATACTGGCCGCTGGTATCCTTCGCGCCAAGAAGGGTGTAGTTCAAGGCGCCGGAGATTTCCTTGGTGAGCCGGGCGTTCAGTTCCGTTTCCAATCCCTGCAGGAAGGCGTCATTGACATTTTGCGCCCTGTATATTCCCTTGCCGTCATCAAACCAGGCGATCAGATTTTTCATGTGGCTTTGGAACAGGGAGACCTGCAGCATGCTTTTTTCTCCCAGTGACTGTTGAATTCCGGCGTCATAGCTGAAAGATTCCTCCGGTTTCAAATCCGGATTCCCTTCGTTATAATTATCACGCCAGTAGAGCTCGCTGACCGTGGGCGCCCTGAATCCGCGGCCGACGGAGGCTTTCAGGCCGGTCCCCTCAATGATCTTGTAGAGCCCGCTGATTTTTGGGCTTAACTCGGCGCCCCATTTTGACTGCATATCGCAGCGCAAGCCGGGCGTGGCGACAAACCGCTCCAAGAACGAGATTTCATCCTGCATAAATACGGCGCCGGTGAAGAGATCGCGGTTGCCGCCGATCCGGGATATGCCGTCGGCGTCCTTGATGTTCACAGCGTCGTTTTCCAGGTAAATTCCTCCCAGCAGCAATTGCCGCTCGCCGGCGGGCAGGGTCTGCTGGATATCCACTCCCGTTTTATTGTTCCGGCTGGTGTCATCGGTGAAACTGTCCGGGTCCTTGTAGTCCTGCCAGTTTTGATTCAGAAAGATTTTGCTGGTGAGACAGCTATTTGTCTCAAATTCGTATTTATGGGTGAGATCAAACCAGGACTGTTCGTCATATTGCTTGGCATCGGGGCTTGGCCAGCTGGTTGAGCCGGGCACGCCCTTGTTCTGCCGTGAAAATCCGGAGTTCAGCGTCAGCCGCGATTCCTGGGTCATATCATAATCCAGTTTGCCGGAAATATTGTAACCGTCGCAGGCGCTGTTTTCGCGCCAGCCGTCGGATGCATTCTGGCTGGCCGTGATCAGGTAACCGATGTCGCCGAGCTTGGCGCCGTTGTCCAGCTGGATAATGCGCGTATTTTTTGTGCCATACGACGCCGATAAATCCGTCTGAAGTTGTTTCGGCGGGTCCCTGGTGACGATATTGACCACGCCGGCCATGGCGCCGGCGCCGTAAAGCACCGAGCCCGGTCCGCGGATCACCTCTATCCTTTCAATCTGATCAACCGGATACATGGAAAGGTCGGTCTTGCCCACGGAGGCGACATTAACCGGCCGGCCATCCACCATGACCAGCACCTCGCTGGCGGAGGAACCGCGCATGGTTATGTCGCTTTCCGCGCCCATGGAGCCGTAGGTGTTCATGCGCACGTCAGTCACCTCTTCCAGCACTTCGCCGGCGTTCTGCGCGTTTAATTCCTCAATTCTTTCCCTCGGCACCACCGAAACGCTCACGCCTACATCCCGGGTGGCTTGCGGAATCCTGGTCGCGGCCACAACCACTTCGTCGGCTTCGGATGCCCCGGAAACCGTCTGGGTTGCAATTGGCGCGGGCGATTTAACTGCCTCTTTCTCAACGTCAGATTCTTGCGCCCGGTTATTTTGTGAAATTATTAATGCCGCCGCAATGCCGATTATCACCGTAACTATCCGCCACCTTGACTTCATAATTTTTCCTTTCTTTTGACAATCCTGGATTCCCGATCAAGTCGGGAATGACAATCACATTAAAAGGCATGGTAAGCCTATGAAATGCAAGTGCCTCTTTCTTTGTCATTCCCGCGAAAGCGGGAATCCAGAAACGCTTTTATTTATGTGTTCCTGAACAAATTCAACACGCCGTGGCACAGACAGGCTGTGCCCACCGCCAGTGTTTTTGGCTTTTTAATTTCCACCTCTTTCATAAACGCCAGAAATTCCGATGTTTTTATTGCGCCGACGCCGGGGGCCATCTGTTCGGACACGAAAATCTTGCCGCAGTCAAACAGCCCGAACACGGCGTATTCCAGCCAGTTGTATAAAGGCGCCGGTCTTGGCTCGCCGGTCAGGGGGCATTTGTGCGGAGGATGCGGACAATCCGCGCGGCACAATTTACCCCTGGTCATGTAGCTGAAAATCAATCTGGCATTCTGTTCGTCACAGCCGAGCAGCAGGCTTTGCGGCAGTCTTTTCGTCACATCGGGAATGGGATCGGGCAGGGGATTTAAATGGAAATATTCCCTGATCCACTTCCCGCAGGTATGGCCCGATTCGGTGGGGGTAATGAAATCGGGTTTGAGCGTGAAAGCCAGCTCCCAGGCGTCCCGCGCCTCCTTCACAATAAAATCGCCTTTGGCCGGGAACGCCTTGGCCCGGCATTCGGGATCATTGTCCACGAGAATTATCCGCGCCTTTTGCTCCTTGAAATATTGGCAGGCCTTTAGCCCAAAATTCCCGCCGCCGATTACCAGCGCCGTCTTACCCTTGATTGTTTTTTTCACTCTTATCTCCTTCTCCCATGATTTCCGGATGTATCATCTTCAGCGTTTCGGGCAGGCCGAACAAGATCAGCCGCGGCGAAGGAATGGTGATGACATGCACGCCGATGTCGTCGTAAATGCGGCCGGTTTTGACGGCGGAGATTTCTTCCCATCCCTTTCTCTGCTTCAAGGTTTCCTTGCCGAAATTTCTTCCCATGTAGGGGAGGATGATCACCTCGGGGTCCTTGCTCAGAATGAATTCCGATGATACGCGGGGGAAGGGCTGGTTGATTTCTCCGGCAATGTTCTGTCCGCCGGCGATTTCTATCAGATCGTGGATAAACGATCCCTTGCCGCAGGTGAAGAGCGGATCGCGTCCGGCCTCCACGTAGACCCGCGGACGCGGAAGACCCGTTGCCCTGCGCCTGGTCTCCTGAATGACGGCTCTCATCCGGCCGAGCAGTGCTTCCGAGCGTTCCGGCACCCGGAGGATTTCCCCGATTTGTTTTGTCCTGGCAAAGATTTCCTCTATGCCCTGCTTGTCGTCAATAACCACGACCTGCATCCCCACGGCCGATAATTTTTTTATGGCGGGTTGTTGTCCTGTAAAGCCGGCGGCGAGGACAATATCCGGCTTGAGCGCTATGATTTTTTCAATATTGGGTTTGACGTATGAGCCGACTCGTTCCACGCGCTGGACCTCCTTAAGATATTCGGAGGCGCTGGTGACGCCCACGATCCTCGCCTGCAGTCCAAGTTCAATCAAGGTTTCATCAAGGCTGGGCGCAAGGCACACAATCCGCTCCGGAACCGCGGCTTCTCCGGAAGCACACGCGCAAAGAATTAACGAAAGAAAAATGATAGAACCAGTTGTAAAGCTCTTTTTTGCCACAAAGAGGCACAAGGAACACAAATTATTATTTAAAAGTAAGACTATGAGATGCACTTCATGAAATATTATCAAATTTCCTGTTCCTTTCCGTTTGTGAGTTTTGTGCTTTTTTGTGGCTACTTTGACTCTTGAACATAAAAACAAAAAAGCCTTCGGACTCCCGCCATGAAAAGAGTCTGAAGGCTTTGAAGAGACGCTGTTCCCTCATTCTCCTTTCAAGCGAAGGAGCCGGCCGCGGTTTTCAGCCGCGGCATGCAACGAGCGTGAAAAGAAACGTCTCCTGACTTCCGGCTTTTATCCTATTCCTCCGCCTTCTCCCGACCTGGGTCGGGATGGCTTTTGAAGTTTCGCTCCGGTTACAGTGGCGCGACCGTATCCGATTTTCACGGATTTCCGTTCTCTTTCCACAAACGAGTTTTTATTCCAAAGAACTGACGGCACTCTATAACGCAATCATAAGATCTGTCAACAGAAAATTTGACATATTATCAAACCGCGCAATGTGCCCGCGGATGCAAAAGTTTTTGACGTTGCTTTGCCCCGCGCAACTGGTTAGCATTTCAAAGCATTAACACGCTAACGGAGGACGGGCGGAGTGAATAACGTCTGGATTGCGTTTGGGCTGACTCTTTTGGCCGGCATGGCCACGGGCATAGGGAGCGTTATCGCGTTCGTAGCCCCGCGGACCAATTACCGGTTTCTTTCAGTGGCGACCGGCTTTTCCGCGGGCGTCATGCTCTATGTTTCATTCGTGGAACTGTTCGTTGAAGGGGCGGCGGTGCTCAGCGCGCGATACGGCGGCTGGGGGCAATGGATCAATACGGCCTCGTTTTTCGGCGGCATTCTGATCATCGGCATGGTGGACAGTCTCATCCCCGCCGCCGAGAACCCGCACGAGACCCACTCCAAAGCGGAGACAGCGCCCCTGCACAATCCTTCGGCGCAATTGCCGGATTTTGACCGGGCCGGCAAGTCAACGCCCGGCGTTCACGACCATGGCAGTCATCACCGCAAGCTCATGCGCTTGGGATTGTTGACGGCGCTGGCCATCACCATTCACAATTTTCCGGAGGGTTTGGCGACGTTCCTTGCGGCCCTGCATAGTCCAACCCTGGGTCTGGCGATTGCCGTGGCGATTGCCTTGCACAACATTCCCGAGGGCATCAGCGTGTCCGTGCCGATTTTTTACGCCACGGGAAACCGCAGGAAGGCGTTTGTATATTCTCTGCTCAGCGGCCTGTCCGAACCGGCCGGCGCCGGCATTGCTTATCTGGCGCTCCGCCTGTTCGCGGGCGGTCAGACCGGAATAATTCAGCCGCAAGTGATGGGCATGCTTTTTGGAGTGGTGGCGGGCATCATGGTCTATATAAGCTTGGATGAACTCCTGCCGGCCAGCCGGGCTTATGGCAAGGGCCACGACAGTTTGCTTGGTCTTGTGGCGGGAATGCTGGTCATGGCCCTGAGCCTGCTGTTGATGAAGTGAGCTCCGCGCGCCGTGCCGGCCAGCCATATTGCGGCCGGGGAATATTACGCATTGATGGAAAAAGACGCCGGCGCTATATTGCATGAACGGAACTTAATTGCGGAGAGATTGCCATGTTTGAACAAGCGTTGTGCCTGGCCGGAATGGCCTTTGTTTCCTATCTGATCGGCGCGATCCCGAGCGGATATCTTCTGGCAAAAATCAAGGGCGTTGATATCCGCAAGGCCGGCAGCGGCAATATCGGCGCGACCAATGTCTACCGCTGTGTCGGCAAAGGATGGGGAATTTTAACCTTTGTCCTTGATTTTTTAAAGGGCTATCTGCCTGCGGTTGTTTTTCCCATTCTCATTCCATGCCCTTCCCTGGGGATTTCCGGGGCGCATTTATCCCTGATCTGCGGGTGCATGGCCGTGGTCGGCCACAACTGGCCGGTGTATCTGGGTTTTCGGGGGGGGAAGGGAATGGCAACCGGGGCCGGCGCCCTGCTTGGGTTTGCGCCCCTGGCCATGCTGATCGGCGCGGCCGGCTGGGTGATTTTTTTTCTGGCGTCAAGATACGTATCCCTGGCTTCCATGCTGGCGGCTGTCCTGGTTGCGGCCGGCGCGTGGTGGCTTTACCGCGGCCAGATTCTGGTTCCGGCTGTGCTCTCCCTCATGGGGGCCGTGGTCATCTGGCGGCATAAAACGAATCTGCAGCGCCTGCTGGCCGGGACTGAATACCGGTTTGAGTTTGGTGGAAGGAAGCGCGCGGATTCCGGGGGGACAGAGTAGGATAGTGAAAAGGGAAAACGTTCAACATTCAACTTCCAACGTTTAAGGACTTCGCTGATTGAGCGTTCAAATCCTGAGACAAGTTCCTATTTGCGCGGCGCAATAACGACACGAAAGCCGATCATGGCGTTGCTTTTTTCGGGCAGGGCGCTGCTCCGGTTGCTGATGGCCAGAATCGCCGGTTCATAATTGTTCCAGGCGGCCCCCTTCAAGACCCGCGTCATTTTGGTTTCATCAAACCAGTCCTGGCACCATTCCCACACATTTCCGCCGACGCCGTAAAGTCCCCATGCGTTCGTTCCGCTTTTGCTGACCGGCGCGGCCACGACAAATCCGTCTTCATGCTTCCGGATAAACTTTTCATTGTGAATCATGTTATAAAATATGCCGGAGCCTTCCATGCCCTTGTAATTGAAAGAATTGGGCGGCGGCCATTGATCGCCCCACGGGTATTTCACCTCCCGGCCGCAGGCGGCAAAAACAGTCCATTCTTTTTCAGTCGGCAGTCTGAATCCAAAACCCGGCGGAAGCTGGCTCTTGAAATTTCTGTTCAGCCATCCGCAATAGTTATTGGCATCCTCCCAGGAAACCAGCACTGCCGGCTGGTCGGGCAGGTTCAGGATATGGTCATAATATCGTTTCGGATCATGGGCGCGATCAAACCGGTCATACTGGGCATTGGTCACTTCATACTGGCCGACCCAGATGGAAAGCGGCGCAATCCAGACAAATAAAATATATTCATCTTCACCGAGATGCAGGCGGAATTTATTATCCTTCGCCGGTAAATTCTGGAGATTACCGGCGGCCGGAGCGGCGCCTTCCAACGTCGTTTTTTGCGCCCCGCGCTCCGCCACCCAGGCTTCGCCAGAGGCTCCGCCGAGGCGAGTAGCGCTCCCGCCTTCGCGAAGCCCGCTACGGTGGGCGAAGGAAGGTCGCGACGGCGAGTCGGCGAAATGGACTGTGACAGGCTGGTTGGTGGAGGGAGAGGGGATTTGGACAGGCTGTTTATCCTGCGCCCTGGCGCGAGGGACTTCATTGTCAGCAGATGGCGCGGCGCGTTTTGCAGCCGGGGCCGCCGGAGGAACATCGTCCTTTCCCGGTCGGGAAGCACTCGCCTCCGGAGATTGTTTTGCCTGCGGCGCATTCGCGCCTTCCAGCTTCAAACCGTAGGAATCGGCCCATCGTTTCCATTCGCGCGGGCTGAACTGAAAATAGGGGTCCAACCCATTGATCAGGTCGGCGGCATTCATGCTTGGCAGTCTTTCTATTTTGTCCGCCCAGCTCATGCCCTGAAGGAGCGCTTTGGGCACGGTCTGATCGTCGCCGATGACAATGACTTTTCCGGGGGGAGACGTAACAAAGCGGAGGGAGCAAAAGTCGTCAAAAGCGAGATATTGCCAGTCGCTTCCCGTCCAGATATGCAGCAACGGTTTATCAGCATCGGCCTTGCCCTGAGTCGGCGAAGCGGGTAAAGCCTCGCCAGTGGCGGAAGGAACCATGGTCCTGAATGAAACCAGCATTACATCGCGCATCCTGGCAAGGTCAAAGGCCAGCTGTAAGACCGCCGGCCGCGCCGGGACGATCAGCAGCGTTTCGGAACTCCGCCGGTATGACACATTGGCGGACCAGATTTTCATGACGGCCGGCCAGACAAGGATGAGCGCCGCCAGCGCCAGGCAGGGAAAACGCCGACCGCGCAACATTCGTTTTGACGGGCAGTTCTTCATTTACAATTACGGTTTATGATGTTACAAAAAAACAATCGTGTTCCGCGCCTTCAGGGCGAGTGGTGAAATTGGCAGACACGCAAGACTTAGGATCTTGTGCCGCAAGGCTTGCGGGTTCAAGTCCCGCCTCGCCCACCAGACAGTCCGCGCTTCATTTGCCGTAGTATTTGTTGACCAGCGGCGTTAAAAGGTCCTCTTCAATGTTGATAATCGCAATTTCCCGCGCGGCGTTTTCAACGGAATCAGAAGCATGCGCCGCGTTCACCATGATATCATGGCCGAATTCGCGCCGGACCGAACCGGGCTGCGCCTTGCTCGGATCGGTGGGGCCGAGCAACTGGCGGATTTTTTCCACCGCGGAGGGGCCCGCATAGACCAGCGCCAGACACCGGCTGCGGCCGCCCTTCGCCTTTTCCTCGGCCGTGCATTTCTGCGGGTAACAGCCGGTCATGAATTTAATAATCTGGTTGAATTGCTCATCCCCCACCAGCGGCCCGATGTTGTCTTCAATCATGCTTCTGATGTGCGGAGGGATTTCTATGTTGAATTCGTGCTCAAGCAGTTTGATGGTCTTCTCGCCCACGCGGTTTTTCATCTTTTCGCGCAGGACAGAACGGACCGGCCGGTAAAATTCCTCGGCCTGGGCCACGCTCATGCGGTGCACCTTGGCGGCAATGATTTTCAATCCGGAACGGGAAAGCATGTCTATGATGTTGCCGGGCCGGGCGCTGGGAAACATGAAATTATCGGGCTTGATCAGCACCAGGGTCTGCTGCCATTGCCCGGCGGCGGGATTAAGATCCACGGTCTTCTTGAGCAGGCCGCCATCGGCGGCGCCATAGCGGCTCCACAATTTTAACGTTGCCGCGGTATCGTCCAGGCTGGAGCCGATCAGCACCGCCGGCTCAAAATATTTTACTTTCTTTTCGTCATCAACCACGTAATCGCCGAACGTGTCGCGGATTGTTTCTCCGCTTCCTATAATCACGGGGCCGGCCGTGTTTTTTACCTTTTGAACGGCGTCATCGCCCTCAAGCAGAATCATCATCACCCGTCTTGGCTGGCCGGTCTTGTGATCCGGGACATAATTTTTTAACACGTAATCGGCCAGGAGCCCGCGCATTTCAGGCTCAAAATCAGGGTCCTTGCCTACCATGGCCGCGTATTCCTCGGCGAGCCGGCGGCTCGGGGAAAACATCCGGGCGCCGGCCAGATCAAGGCCGGTCCGGCTCATGAAACGGCCGATCACCCCGCCCGTTCTTGACTTGGAAATGGTATACGGATTGATTAATACAAATGCCAGTTCGCTTGCCATATTTATCCTGGTTGATTTTGTTTTCCGGGAAGACTATGTTGTTTTTCGGCAAAAAACAAGCAAAAAATGTGTTGCCCCGGAATTCGTATTCAGCATGAACATTACGCCAAAAATCGGCCGGCGGCAGGCGGAAATCTGTCTGGAATTGGTGCAGGAAATGGAGCGCTGTGTCGTTGACCGCCGCCAGAGCGTTGATCAGGTTCTGGCCCGTTTTTACCGCCAGCACCGGGAATACGGCGCGCGCGACCGGCGATTTTTTTCAAACGCTGTTTTCTCATGGTTCCGCTGGCGGGGCTGGCTGAAAACGCCGGACAATAAAAACATCGCCCTTGCCATCCTGCTGGATGCGGAGGAAGTCCCGCCGCAGATGGAATATATGTATGGGAATTTGGAAACATTGAACCCTCAACATCCAACCCTGGCTAGCGCCTTGGCAAGCTTTGAACGATCTGAGTTGAATGTTGTCCGCCCTGGCGGATCCGCCAGGCGGAAAAGTTCAACGTTGAACGTTGGAAGTTGCCGCCTTCAGCGGTCTAATTCAATGCCTGCAGACGCGGGTTCAACCTTTGCCGGCATTGAGCCGCTTGGTCCTCTTAACTTTGAAGATAAGATGCAGCGCTTGCAGAGTTTATTAAAAACCGGCCCGTTGCGCATTGAGCAATTAACGCCTGATTGGGTTTCTGACTTTCTGTTCATTCCCGGCGATAGCAACCCCGAAATTCATCTGCGCCAATGCCTGGAATCATTCCAGACCAGGCCGCCGACCTGGCTGAGACTGCCGCTTTGCCAATACGAAAAAGAGCTTCATTTGCTGGAACAAACCGGATTTGAGATTGAAACACATTCCTTTATGAAACAGGCCGTTTTTATAAAGAGCCGGAAAAATTTTGATGCGGATAAATTCCCGGAAATAGAGATCCAAGACCTGGCCTCCCAGTGCGTTGGAATATGCTGTGATCCAAAGCCGGGGGAAAAATGGTGGGATGTCTGCGCCGGTGCCGGCGGCAAAAGCCTCCATCTGGTTGATTGGATGCAGGATAGGGGACAAATTCTGGCAACCGATGTCCGGCCTGCCATCCTGCCACAGCTCTCAAAACGATTGCTAAAACATAAATACCGCTGTGTTAAATCATTGGTATGGGATGGCAAAAGTGATCCATCACCCGGAAAATATTTTGACGGCGTTTTGGTGGATGCGCCCTGCTCCGGACTGGGAACCTGGGGCCGCAATCCCGATGCCCGCTGGCGGACATATCCGGAACAAATCCGGGATTATGTCGGTATCCAGCAAAACCTCCTGCAGATTGCCGCCAAAAAAGTCGGACCGGCCGGCCGGCTGGTTTATTCAACCTGCACGCTGACCAGGACGGAAAACACGGATGTGATCGCCGCCTTTCTGGAGCAGAACCGCGCATTCCAGCTTGAAAAAATCATCAACCCTTTGAACCATGAAGCTCCCTGCGGCAGCCTCATGCGCCGTAGTAGCTCTGGCTACGGAGGCCAAGACGTTGCGGAACCCTCCGAAGCCAAACGTGTCATGCCTCCCCATACCAATTCTGCATCTGGACAGGACTTCCTGGCGAAGGAGGGTGAGCCGGCCGATGGAATCATCTGGGTCTGGCCATGGGAGGGGAACTGTAACGGCATGTTTATCGCCGTGATGAAAAAAGCTTGACCAGCCTTAAAAAACGCATATCATTTGCACAAAAGGTTCCGGGATTGATATTAAGGGAGGTGTTCCATGAATGAAATTGAAATTGGCGCAGTTCGGCATTATTTTGATAAAATCAGCGTGGTGGTGATTGAATTGACCGCCGGCGAGTTGGCTATCGGCGACACGATTCATATCAAAGGGCATACCACGGATATAACCACTAAAGTGGAGACACTGCAGATTGAGCAGGATAAAATCGCCAAGGCCGTTACCGGCCAGAGCGCCGGCACCAAAATCCCCGGCAAGGCGCGCGAGCACGACAAAGTGTTCAAGGTAATATAATTCTTCGCGGCTGAAAGTTTCTGAAGGAGGTTTATAGAAGGCTGACAAACTGATTTTGCGTCTAAACAGAATCGTTCCCATAGAAAACCATCACTTTTATCGCAAGAACGAGGCTGGAAGACGCGCCCATCGGGCGCGGCTTCTTGTTGCATGTTCTTGCGTGGGACGTGATGGTTCCTCTATGGGGCATGCGCTTGGAGTGCGCGCCCCTTTTTTATTCCGGAAAAGATGCGGATGGGCCAAAAATCAAAACATGAAGGACATGAGGCCGGCAGCGTCAAGATGCTCTTTGGCCGGAACCTGCGCGTTTTGCGAAAATCAAAGAAACTCCTGATGAAAGAAGCGGCCGCTGAGCTTGGCGTATCAGTCAGCACGTGGTGCCAATGGGAAACAGGCCGGCGTTTCCCGGCCGTAATTTATTTGGGCGAGATCAGCCAGTATATGGATATTCCCCTCTGTTATTTGTTTTCTGACATAAAATGCTCTGGTTGTGGCCTTGAATCTGATTTCACAAAACGTGAAATTAAAGTATTTGACATTTGAGCGGTAAAAAGGGATGTTTTCCGCGAAACAATAAACATAAGGGGTAAATCCATGCAACGATGGCGGAGAAACGTTTGGCTGCTGGCCGCGCCAATGATGGCTTTTGCCTTTGCCCTGCTCGCCACGATCGGCCTGACTCAGTCAGCGGAACAGGCCGAAGACTCCGACAACAGCAAGGATTACGAAGAAGTCTTCTTTTCCGCACTGGACACGAATTATCCCGATATTGTCTACATAGACTGGAGCGCGCTGAAAGCTACCAATGAATCCTCCTGCGCTGAGTGGTTTCTTGGAGCGTATAGGAGCGTATAGGAGTGTATCGGAGTATAGGAGTGGTGGGGTGTCGGGGTATGGGAGTAAGGGAGTATCCGCCGTCGCTCAAAGAGCTATGGCGGACAAGTCGGAGTCTCTGTGCGTTGATCTTGAGCGCGGTATATTGACCAATAATTTGTATTATGCGGTCAATTGTTCGGTCGGCGATAATCCCGCGCTTTACCTTAACCTTCGCGACACGAACGGGGTCGTATTGGTTGAGTCGGGCAATCTTCTGGCTGTCACCAATGCTATATGGTATGCAGACGGCACGAACGCCATTCTGCTTTTTGATGTTCCCACTGCAAAATATCCGAGCGCCGCTGTCGTTCAGTTGGCTTGTCATTCCCGCGTAGGCGGGAATCCAGTTATGGATTCGGACAATGATTTCACCATTGTCCACGAAAGTCTTCTCTTCATCAACGATGGTTCCGGTCTTTGGCTTTCCGAAGGACAGGGCAATGTGGCAACAAACTATTCCAATAACAGCCTTAGTAATTTTTACGATTGGATTAAGGATAACAATGCCGGCAGTTCCACCAACAATCCGGGCGGCGGCGGAGGTGATGAGCCTGGAGATGATGACAAGGATGAGGCAACGAAAGGGATAATTTATGTGGATCAGGCCATAGGGAATGATGAATTTAGCGGCCGCCTGGCGCATGTTGCCAAGAATAAGAAAGGGCCGAAGAAGACGGTCCGTGCCGGTCTTGCAATCGCGGGAACCAATGACCCAGGCTCCGCCGCGGCGAGCACGCTCATTATCAGGTCCGGGGATTACCGCGAAAATCTGGATATCCGCGGCAAGGATGTGAAAGTGGTTATTGAAGGAAATGTAAAATTATAGCCCGCGAATTACGCTAATGGACGCGAATAAAGAATATGAAATCGCGAAGCGAAAGCAGTTTTTCCGCAATTTGTTTTCCGCGCTAAACGCGGAAGAAAAATTGCGGAAAATATTCGTCTTTTTCGGATTTCATTAGCGTCAATTAGCGTGATTAGCGGGTAAAAGAAAGGTTGGACGATTATGAAAAAGGTAATTATTTTAGCGGTTCTTCTTCCTGCCTTCTCAGCCTGGGCCGGTGATTTATCAGTGGATAATCTGACGGTATCCAGCAATGCGATGATCAATGGGAATTTGAATTTTTGTTCAATTGCCGGCACAAACAGCACTAACGGGGCAACGGCAACAGGCGGGACAATTACCACGAACGGTAATTATTTGATTCACACCTTTACGAATAATGGAACATTCCAAGTCTCAGGCACGATCATGTGCGATGTTTTGGTGGTGGCTGGTGGCGGTGGAGGTGGCCATCACTGTGCATCTGGCGGTGGTGCTGGTGGTGTTTTGAGAACTAATATTGTTGTTTCGGAGAATAAGACTGTTGTTGTTGGTGCCGGTGGTTTGGGTGCTACAATTTCTCACCTCAACGTTGGCGCTAGTGGTTCCAATTCGTCATTTGGTGCTATTATTACCTACGGTGGTGGTGGCGGCACGGCTGGTGGTACAGCTGGTTCTGGTGGTTCTGGAGGTGGCAAAGGTTATTACGGAGGGACTTATGGCGCTGGCACAGCCGGGCAAGGGTATGACGGCGGGCATAATTCTTATGGAAGCGCTCCTTATTGTTCTGCGGGCGGTGGTGGTGCGAGCGGCATGGGTGGGGACGGAACATCTTCAGCCCCGGGTGCAGGAGGGACAGGTATAGCTGATGATATTTCGGGAACCTCAGTTTATTATGGCGGTGGTGGGGGAGGTTCATCGGATTCAGCTGGTTCTGCGAATGGTGGTCAAGGAGGTGGTGGAGCCGGTGGTGGCCCAGGTTATCCCAACCCTGCTTATTCGGGCACAAATGGACTTGGCGGCGGCGGTGGCGGTGGCAGAAATAGTTGTGGTGGCGGTAACGGTGGTTCAGGAATTGTCATAGTCAGATATTCAATCAATCAGAGTTCATCCAATACTACCATGCTTACAGTCTCCTCCAACGGAATCAGTCAGGCCAGTGCTTCCGGCAGTAATGTTTTCATGGGTAATGTGGGCATTGGGACCAATAATCCGACGGAAAAACTGCATGTGGCGGGGAATATCCGTGTTGACGGCACGACTGTCGTTTCGGCTGTGCAACTAGGCGACGAAACGCGGTCAAGCTGGTCAAATGTTACTGCCGGCCTTCTAACATCCTCAAATAATCTTGCAGATGTTGATGCCTCTGTGGCCCGCACCAATCTGGGACTGGGCAGCGCAGCCACTAATGATGCATCAGCGTTTGATCCTGCTGGTGCGGCGGACAGCGCGGCCGGTGTTGTCAGCAACGCGCTTACTACGCATACCGCAGATGTTAGTAACCCGCATCAGGTAACCGCCGCGCAGGTCGGGGCCTTGAGCACAAATGGCGGAACGGCTAACGGGACTATTTCAGTTCTGTCAGTCGGCGGCGATATCCCCATGGGAAGTTATACGAATCAGTAACTAAAACAGAGGTCAGAGATCAGATGTCAGATAGTCATTTCCGATCTTCTGTCATAGGTAGATCAGTCTGTGGCTGAAATCGGAATCCAGTATTGTTTTTGTTGTGGATAGTATGAGTTTTGAAATGAATCTGAAACGCGTAAATATTTTTTACTATAGCCGCAGGCGCATAATTATACTGATCGCTGACCTCCGCTTTCTGACCTCTATCTTGCTTGTTTCTGCATTCTGCATTCTTCATCCTGCATTTCTTTTCGCCCAGCCGCCTGCTTGGTGGTATGCGCGCGGAGCGGTTGACAGCAATCTGCCACCAAACGACCATACTCTTATTACCATCGGACAACTAAAATGGATGGCCACCAACGCCTGTGACGAAATGAACGCCTGTTTCGGGGCCGGCTCTAACGTTACGTCAGTAGTCAATGCCTTCTCAAAATCCAACAATTATTACCTGGCCAACATTGGCCAGGTAAAATATGTGGTCCAGCCCTTTTACGACCGGCTCTATGAGCTCAACCTGACCAATACTTTCCCTGCCAATATGCCGGGCTATTATCCCTGGGGCAATGCTTCCTCCACCAACGACTATGCCCTGGCCAACATCGGCCAGGTCAAATACGTGTTCAGCTTTGATCCGGCCAAGGATTCTGATTCAGACGGCATGCCGGACTGGTGGGAATTGGCTCATAATCTTGATCCGTATGCGGATGATGCATCATCCGATCCGGATAACGACGGGTTGACTAATCTGCAGGAATATCAGTATGGCACCGACCCGTATGATTCGGATACGGATGACGATGGTCTATCAGATGGGTATGAAATAGTGCATGGGTTGGATCCGCTGAATCCCGATACAGACGGAGATGGACTTTCCGATGGCTGGGAAGTGGCGTATGGATATGATCCCTTGGATGCCGGCGATGTGGATGAGGGTGCGGTAATCAATGAGGCGCAAGAAACGCGCCAGCGTATTACCCATTATTGGCAATTGTTCTACGGAACAACTCCGGCGTTTACCAATTCACCGGGATCACAAGCGGATTGATCTGAAAAATGCTCTGAACGCGCTGTCCGGCAAGTTTTATAAGGTGGAGTAATTCTGGATATAGCCCGCGAATTACGCTAATGAACGCGAATTTTTTGAAAACGAATATTTTCCGCAATTTTTATGGCGCATTGCGCCCGAAAAAATTGCGGAAAAACTGCCTATTTAGCGTCAATTGGCGCCTGCCCGGCGTAGCTTCAGCGAAGACGGGTGATTGGAGCTTGTCCCGCCGTGGCTTCTTAGCGAAGGGGGAGGCAATCCTCTTTTTCTTTCTGCTGGTTTTTTCCGTGCAGGCCGCAGAACTGTATCACACAAACCGGACATTTACAGCGGTGGCATATGATCTTCAGGGCACACCGCCAGCAGACATATTGAACGCCGAAACGAAGAAATTGACCAATATTGTAAAAGGTGCGGCTATTAAGATTGATACAACCAACACGCATGCGATTGAAAAGCAGGTGGCGCTGCCCATCTGCTATGAGTCAGCCGTAGAGGCCTGGGATGCAGCCGTGAATTATGGTGGGACGTCGTTGAATTATCAGGGGAAAACATATGACAATGTGGGCTGGGTGCGGGGCACAAAGAGCACAACCGGGGGTTGGGGGGCATATTTATGGGTATTGCAGAACCGGATTGCCTTCCAGTCATCAACATCGTATTGGTGGCGGGTTGCCACCAATGGGTTTCCGGTAGCAATCACGAACGTGATGGTCGGGAGTTTGGGAATTTATGGGCCAATGAGCAACGTGGTGGATATTGGACCGGTTATACCGACCAATTATCCCGGGGCTGATCAGAGCGATTCCGGCACATATCAGGTGGATATTACCAATGTGTTTTACGAGTTGGTGATTCCGGATATCTGGATTACGCCGCGTAATGTGGTAACCTGCGTGGGGGGCGAAGCGGTGCAGTTCACGGTGATGGGAACCAATATCCCGCAGGGGGTGACATGGACAATAAATCCGGAAGGAGTTGGCGCAACAATTCAGACCAATAGTGACTGGCATTATGCGGAAGTGACACCCGGTAATGTGGCAACGAATTACAAAGTCAGGTCCACTTCAGTGGATAACACTAATTTTTATAATGAGACAGATTTTACCGTCCTGAAAGTTGATATTACGGAAAGCAATATTTATGTTGCGGTCAGTAATACAACTACACTGCATCTGACGCCGGACAGTACAACAAATACGTCATGGGAAATCATCCCTGAACTTCAAAATGGCGCATATATTGAGGGCGCTGATTCAGGGACGAGCGTTGTCATCAATGCTGGTTCCCTTCCGACCAATTATACGATTAAGGCTTATGCCGAAGATTTGGACGACTACTGTGATACGTGTTCCGTGACGGTGGTCAAGATAGACCTGGATACTGATACTGATAATAACGGGACCATAGAATCCAACGATTCCGGCGAAGACCAATACGAAGAATATGCGCCGGGCCGGATTCTATGCGTTGACGGTTTTGGAATAAGCACCAATACCGATTATCTTGCTGAAATAAAATTGGCAATTCAACCAACGCTGACCAACGGCACGGCCAAATTGGAAGCGATTGAAGGAGGGAGCAGGATCAAGGTCTGGACAAGCACCAATAAGACCACAGAAATCACCCTGCCAAAGACTTATGATTTGATCAGCACTAATCCGCCGAGCAGTCTTTTTGTTGACGGCGTTGCCACCGGCAAGGTGCAGTTGGGGTTCAGTTATACTGCTGAAAGCGGAGGATTTACCTGCACTGATCAGGTGGCAATGCTGATTATTCCCACGATTTCGTATGCGCCGGGGAAAGCGGCGGTGGCTTATGTTTGGGCTCCCTTGAAAACTGATTTTAATAACAATTCTGGCAATAACCTCGGCTGGGACGATGCGACAGAATTTGAAACTCAAATTGAAGACCAAGGCTGGCCATCAGTGACTTGGCTGGAGGACACAACGGGTGACACGGATACCAATTTTGGATCATGCACGCTGGCCAACTATAAGGGTATGACGAATTGCGGCATATATACAATTGTGTCTCATGGAGAGACGGGTGGACATCATGCTGTTTACGCTGCGTATTCCGCGGCAGGATTATCCGCAATTTCAAATTGGTGCGCCGGAGAGACAGGAATAACAATTGACCCTTGGGATCCTGACCCGACTGATACAAATTGGCTTGTTGGCTGTTATGTTGCCCGAGTCTCCAGTGCATGGTTGTCGGCGAACTGGAAGTCGGCGATGAATGCAAATCGCGCGATCAGTTTCTGGTCTATTTGTTTTTCAGCAGCCTCCAATTCTGTAACCGGAGAAGATTCTGTCAAAGAATGCGCAGGGGGGCGCTGGCGTGTCGGATATATTAACACGACAAGCGAGAGCGAAGTAGAGATTGTCAATGAACGAATCCTGACACGGATGAATGGCAACGCCGATAATGCGCGAAAAAGGACTGCTGGAGAGGCATACGAAAACGGTAATGGCTATACAAATAACGTCAAGATGGATGGCAATGATTGGACAACATTATGTCCTGCTCCACTTGCCGATAATGCAGTATTTCCTGATATAACGGCTGAGAATCGCAAAGGCTGGGGCTGTATCATTTTTGATACCTACATGTCTCAATCCTACTCTGCCAATGATGCCCTGCTTAAGCAAAATGGCTGTCCAACCAGTAATCACAGGTGGTTCGGTAATGCAGATGGGAAATACGGGCTTAGTTTTGATTTTGACAAGACAGGCGGAGCCGCTACAACTATGCGTGGTGTTGCCGATAAATGCCTGAATGATGGCAATGGAGGAGGCCGTAAGCTTGATGGCGACCGTGTGAAGCCAAATGAAGATAACCGAGACTGGTCTTTTTGAGAGGGAGAACATGAATACAAAGAAACAAATTAAGTCAGGTTTATTTTTTACGTTTTTAACGCTGGGTGTAGTATTTGGTAACGCTGAAAATTATGACGAGGAGGCTGCTATACGTGAGTTCGGTATAAAGGAAGGCCCAGCAATTACAAATGGCTTTGTATTTATTGGCGGTAAATACATTAATCCACCATACATTGTATCAACACGAGGAACAGGCATTTTTATCAATGGGCATCTGGTTGAACAGCCTTGTCCATGGCCGATTCCTGAAAAACCGAAACCAATGATTCCAACGGAAGATCCGAAAATGCCGGCAACACTTACCAAAACAACATCTCAATATGATAAAGAACTTATAAAGTATCTGGGAGATAAAAAGGCATATTATCGGAATAAATATGGAGAAAGGGAAATGGTAAAGATGATGGTCAAGGTTTATGAAAAGTTGCCTTGTGTGTTGAAAGCTAGTGCCGGACAAGATGGTGAACATATAACTGTAACATGGGCGGATGGTAACACTATGAACCATCGTTTAATTTTGCCAAAGCGCAAGACTACTGAATGGACGCATGAATCTATTTTAGAACGGCTGGAAAAATATAAGGCAAATTATGAAGACAAATTGAATAAAGGAGGTTATTATTTACTTGGGGCAGCCTATGGACGGACGACCGGAACAATAGCAGGTTCTAGGATGATATTGCCGGTATTATTACAAGCTTTGAAGACCAGCAAGGACGCAAAGGAAGTTCAGCAGAAAATGACACAGGCGGGCTTTCCCTTCTTTGACGAAAAGGCATGTGAAGCATTTTTTGCACATCGTGAAGAAATACCAAAAGAACTTGATAATCGTGTAGAAGTTTTGAAAAAAGAGAGAAGGTTAGATTTCACAAGTGATATCACCAATCAACCTTCAACAAACGGTTTAACTAAATGAGACGGTGACGGTGTTCTAAAATTCGACAAACATATTGCTCCAAAAAAGTGTCTATCAGGAACGGATTTTTAGGATGGTCGCTACAATGATTACCAAATACTTTCATATTGTTTTAGCCGTCGGGATTCTGTTGGCAGTTTCCAACGGATTTTCCGAATCCTTCCCGAACCGTCCTACGGCATATGAACTGCAGGGGCTGGTGGTTTCCGGGACACAGTGCGCTAAAGGGATGAATGAACGGTGCTGGGCAACACAATATTCAACCAATCCGGTTACGTACCGGGTGGCGCCATTCACGAATACAGCGGGATTGTATCTTGATCAAAGCCTGATGGGGACCATGGCAACCAAGATAAGATCGCTCGTGCCTTACTATGTAAATACGAACACAGTTTATGACGGGACAACAGATATTACCATGCTGACCGTAGCCGGATTATGGGCGGATTTAGGGATCGGGGACGGGGTAAATCAATTTACCCGGACGTTTGCTTCCGGGACAAATGGGGTGGTCTATGGCGACAGTCCCTGGCGGATATGTCAGGGTAATTTGGACGAGAGATATAATGTATTGAATGCGATGGAGAAAAGGCTGTTATTGCAATTTGTGGGTGGCGAGACGAATTTTACTGGATTTGCAAATATCCATGAGGCTCAATTTTACGGCGAGACGGAAGGGATGGGAAATCTTTATTATACCTATTTTTCCGGTGACCTTGGGCCGGATGGACAGGGTTATACAATATGTTTAGACGGCCGCATCTTAGGAGGCGGGGGCGGATCTGACTATATAAGCCTTGGACAGGCCGGTGGCGGGTGGAGTTTGCACAATGGGCAGGGTAGTGTCGGGATATATCTGGATTCCGGGACCGGGGACGAGGAAGCCGATTTTTATGCGAGTCTGACATTTGCGAACAATAATGCGCTTGAGGTGGTCAATTGCTGGCATACGGGGGGATATGGCGCTTCGGGAATTTCGGTCTCTTATTCCACATGGGAAGCGGAAGTATCTGCGACGCTTGACACGGAAGTGGAAGGTGTTGCGGCATTTGAGATATATCCGGTCCTGACATTCCCCTTTGATTACTGTAAATGACTCTTCCCGGTTAAATTGAGACAAACCCCATAGCCTCTCAAAAATATCTCCCGCGTTCTTTCATTGACATTCTCGTCCCCTGTGCTAATCTGCAAAAGTTTTTTTCTCACGGTTAAAAATCCATTGGTTTCATGCCAGGGGCAAATCCTGGCCAAATTCAGGCCGGCCGCCTATGGCGAAAAAGGAGCAGTAAAATGGCATCTAAAAAAATGACAGCGCGCGATAAAAACAAGAAATACGTTTATATCTTTGAGGCCGGGAAACGCACCGAGGGCGGCGCCGATATGAAAAACCTGCTGGGCGGCAAAGGCGCCAACCTGGCGGAAATGTGCCGGCTCGGCCTTCCTGTTCCGGCCGGGTTTACCATCACCACCGAATGCTGTGTTGATTATTTCAAGAATAAAATGAAGTTTCCCGCCGCGCTCAAGCCGGCGGTTGAGACGGCCCTGGCCAAAACCGAACAGCAAATGGGCATGAAATTCGGCGATTCTCAAAACCCCCTGCTTGTTTCCTGCCGCTCGGGGGCCAGAAAGTCAATGCCCGGCATGATGGAAACCGTCCTGAACGTCGGCCTCTGCACGCGCACCATTCCCGGCCTGATCGCCAAAACCAGAAACGAAAGATTTGTTTATGACTCCTACCGCCGCTTGATCATGATGTATTCCGACGTGGTCATGGAAAAAGCCGAGGGCATTGAGCCGGCGGAAGGCAAGGGCATCCGCGTCCAGCTTGACGGCCTGCTGCAGGATATGAAAAAATCCAAGGGGTATCAGAAGGACACCGATCTGACCACCGACGATCTCAAGAAACTTTGCGAGGATTTCAAAACACGCGTGCGCGTTGTGCTCGGCAAGGAATTCCCGGATGAGCCGCTGGCGCAGTTGTGGGGCGGCATTGGCGCCGTGTTCAAAAGCTGGAACGGACGGCGCGCCATAGCTTACCGCAAAATTGAAGGCATCCCCGATGAGTGGGGCACGGCCGTCAATGTCCAATCCATGGTGTTCGGCAACATGGGCGACAGCTCGGCCACGGGCGTGGCTTTCAGCCGCAACCCGGCGACCGGCGAACATAAATTTTACGGCGAATGGCTGGTCAACGCCCAAGGCGAGGACGTGGTGGCCGGCATCCGCACGCCCAATCCGCTGAATGAGGCGACCAAGTCGGAGCACAATGCCGCGCTTCCCTCCCTTGAAAAAGCCATGCCCAAAGTCTATACCGAGCTGGACGGCATTCAGAAAAAGCTGGAAAAGCATTACAAGGACATGCAGGACATTGAATTCACCATTCAGGAAGGCAAGCTTTACATGCTCCAGTGCCGCGTGGGCAAACGCACCGGCACGGCCGCGCTCAATATGGCCATGGATATGGTTGCGGAAAAATTGATCGGCGAGAAGGAAGCAGTCATGCGCCTGGCGCCGGCCCAGTTGGATGAACTCCTGCACCCGATCGTTGACCCGGCCGCGGAAAAACAGGCCAGGATCCTTGCCCGGGGATTGCCGGCCGGGCCGGGCGGCGCCTGCGGCCAGATTGTGTTCACCTCCGCCGCCGCCGTTGAGTGGGCCAAAAACGGCAAGAAAGTTCTTCTTCTGCGCGAAGAAACCAACCCGGAAGATATTGAAGGCATGCGCGCCGCGGAAGGCATCCTTACCGCGCGCGGCGGCATGACCAGTCATGCCGCGCTTGTGGCGCGGGGCTGGGGCAAGTGCTGTATTGTCGGCGCCGGCAATATCCATATTGACGCCGTCTGCAAAACAATGACCGTCGGCGACAAGACGCTGAAAGAAGGCGATTCTATCACCCTCAACGGCACAAAGGGATATGTTTATGACGGCAAACTGGCCATGATCAGCGCCAGCGAAAACCCGCGCTTCAAAAAGTTCATGGCCATCGTGGATAAATTCCGCAAGATGGGCGTGCGCGCCAATGCGGACACGCCCTCCGACGCCAAGAACGCGCGCGATTTTGGCGCGGAAGGCATCGGCTTGTTCCGCACCGAACACATGTTTTATGGCAAGGGCAGCGATCAGCCGCTCTTTATCCTGCGCAAAATGATCTTGAGCCGGACCACCGAAGAGCGCCGCAAGGCCCTGGATGAATTGTTCCCGTTCGTGAAGGCGTCCATCAAGGCCACCTTGGAGGCCATGGAAGGCCTGCCGGTCACCATCCGTCTGCTGGATCCGCCCTTGCATGAGTTCGTGCCGCAGGATCCCGCCAAGCAGGAGGACCTGGCCCGCAGTCTGGGCATTTCGGCGGAGGATATCCGCAAACGCGGCGAACAACTGCATGAATCCAACCCGATGATGGGCCACCGCGGCGTCCGGCTCGGCATTACCTATCCGGAAGTGACGGAGATGCAGTTGCGCGCCATTCTTGAGGCGGCCGCCGAACTGATCAAGGCCGGAAAGAAATGCAAACCCGAAATCATGATACCGGTCACGTGCGATGCGCGCGAGTTGAAGGATCAGAAGGCCATTGCCCTGCGCGTTTATGACGAGACGCTCGGCAAGATGAATCTGCGCGCCATCCCGCACATGTACGGCACCATGATTGAAATTCCGCGCGCCTGCCTGACCGCCGACAAGATGGCGGCCGAAGCGGAATTTTTCTCGTTCGGCACCAATGACCTTTCCCAGATGGGATTCGGGTTCAGCCGCGACGATATCGGCGGATTCATGCCGGACTATCTCAACAAGAAAATTATCGCCGCTGATCCGTTCCAGACCATTGACCAGGAAGGCATCGGCCAGTTGATTGAAATGGCCGTGAAAAAGGGACGCTCCGTGCGCAAGGACCTTAAAATCGGGATTTGCGGCGAGCAGGGCGGCGACCCGTCCTCGGTTGAATTCTGTTTCAAGACCGGCCTGAATTATGTCAGCTGCAGTCCGTTCCGTGTGCCGATCGCCAGGCTGGCGGCGGCCCAGGCGGCCATCAACGCGGAGCAGAAAAAGCGCAAATAAAAACTGGCGCTATAATTTTTCCACCATCTCCGCCATTTTTTCATAATTGGCCAGAGAGCGGTTTGAGAGGACGCGGCCGTAGGGGCAGGCCGAAGGCATGAGCACAAAGCCGCGCCCGTGGCCGGAAGTTCCCTCGCGGATGGCGCGGTCAATTTTTTTGGCAAACTCTTTTGTTTCCAGGTTTTCCAGATCGCTTACTTCAAGATTGCCGAAGAGCACGAATTGCGCGCCGTATTTTTCGCGGACATATTTCAGTTCCACATCCCCCTGCGGCGGGGGTTCAATCGGTTCCAGCCCCATGCACCCCGTGGCGGCAATATGGTCCAGAACGTCCTTGAGCCGTCCATGCGAATGGATGCGCGCAAAACCGCCCTTGTTCTGGATGGCATCCACCATCGGCTTGTCATATTTCACAACATATTCATGGAACAGGTGCGGAGGCAGATACGGGGGCGATGCATATTCCGGCCCGTAAATCCGCCAGAGCCGTCCGGGCAGGGCGCGGGCGACCGCTTCGGTCCGCGGCTGTATCCAGCGGGAAAAGCGTTCCAATAAACGGTGAAACAAATCCGTCTCGGTCATGGCAATGACCGTAAATTGTCCCATGTCAAAAAGCGCCGCCGCACAGCACAGGGGGTCGGAGGTGTCAATCATGGCAATGCCGCTGTCGCCCAGTTCTTTTTCAATGCTTAAAATAACACCAGTGTCCGGCGTTCCCCCTGCGGGCGTTTCGGGCAGTTCAAGATAGGCCTTTAAGTCATCCAGGTCTTTCAACAAATGCTCGGTTGTCCAGACCGTGTCAATGTCCCGGTCCCGTTTAGTGCGTGTGGTTAAAATTCTTTTGCCCGCCTTGATGGTTGTGGCGGTCAGGAGGCTGCCGGCCTCGTCAAGCCGCGTTTCGGTTTTGGCAAGTTCGGCAAGGGGATCGTAAGGGCTGTTATTAAAATTCACACCGCGCCGGACAATCCGGTCCGATCTGTTGCTGGCCAGCTCAATCAGCGGCTTCCAGGAGGGGTGATTGTAAATGTTGAATGGGTCCGGATTTTCCGTGTCCTGGGAGCCGTCAATTTCATAAAAACTGACCGGGGGACGGTCCACGGCTTCACCGCGCAATGTGGCCATAAGTCGTTCGCGTCGTGTCATCTGAAAAACATCCTTTCCTTCCGCCCGATCAGACCGGGCATTGGTCATGGCCGGTAAATGACAGTTATGTTGTTTTCTGAGCGGAATACTCACTGCTGATCAACGCTTTTGCATCCGAGAAAAATTTCTCCCACAATTCCTTCCCGCCTTCTCTGGCCGGCAGTCCCTTGGCAAAAGGCATTTTTCCCGAGTAGATATCCGGGACGATTTCTCTTTCCATGCGCACCAGGTGCGGTATCAACTCCAGTGACAGACTTGTCTCGCCGGTGTTAGCATGGTCTATCCGGCAGGATGATGATTTGCCCAGGGTGTAAGGGTCGGCAACGATGACGCGGATCGGAAAGGCGGCGCTGTTCAGTTCCGCCGCCAGAATGGCCGGGGTCTCCTTTTGGTAACCGCCGCCATGTCCATTCACAAGCACCAGCAATTTTGCGGGGATGGGCGCGAGGCCCAGGCAGACGTTTTTCAGGGTAACACGGTAAAGCTCCTCCGGCATGTGGTAGGTGCAAAAATGGTCATGGCATCCGCCGGTGTTCCACCAGAAGGCCGGCAGCATCACGCCGCCAATCCCGGCGCACATGCGCATGGAAAGCTCTATGGCGTGAAAGGTATCCGTCCCAAGCGGCAAATGCTCGTTGTGCCATTCAAGCGATCCAATGGGAAGATAAAGGATGGCCTTCGCTTTCAAACGGGCATCCAGCTCCCCGGGCGACAGATATGAAAATCGGCATTCGTTTTCCAATCTTTCAAGATAACGCTGCGTGGGCATTTGAATTTTCCTCCTTCAGGTCTAGGATTTGTCTTATAATTCCATACGGCTTTCTTTTGTCAACATCATTAAGATAGGGTAGTGCCGTATTCTTTTTAAATCTGCGTAAAAGACTTGACAAGCCGTATACGGCATCTTAAATTATACGTCATGAATACCAAGCTCACATTACGGATGAATGATGCACTGGTTGAGACAGCCAAGACTGAGGCAAGCCGCCGCGGTAAATCGGTTTCCCGGATGGTCGGAGAGTTCTTTGACTCCCTGACAGCGGTGCCGAAAGGCAGGCTGAGTCTGCCGCCGATTACGGCATCCCTTGTCGGCTTGTTGAAAAGCAAAGGTGTTTCTGAAGCCGATTATAAAAAGCATCTCCGGAAAAAATACCTGTGAGGGTTATTGTTGATACGAACGTGGTGTTGGACGTGTTCCTGGCGCGAAAACCATTTGTTGACAAGTCGGCATTGATATTCGGCCTGATTGAACAATCCCGGATTGAAGGCTTGCTTTGCGCGACCACCCTGACAACAATTGATTATATCCTCCGTCAATCGCTTTCGCCGTCTGAGACCCGCCAGGTATTGCGCAAACTGCTGGCACTCTTTGAAATCGCGCCGGTCAATCGGCCGGTAATAGAGGAGGCCCTTCTAAGCAAGGTTATGGATTTTGAGGATGCAGTTCTGGAACAGGCCGGACGTCTTGTCGGGGCCGAAGCCGTTGTAACGCGCGATCCGCGGGATTTCCGCCACGCGTCCCTGAAGGTTTTCGGTCCGGAAGAACTGTTTTCAATTTTCAATAGATAGAAAACAACCATGGAGCAGATCCCATATCCCGGCCAGCATATTCTGGCGTTTTGCGGCGACACGCTTGAATTCACCCTGCGGGTTCCGCCGGGCAGGCATGGCGGTCTTGCCCGCGCCTGGTTGAGGACAAACATCGGGCACGCGGATACGGCCCGGCTGGCGATCATCGCCGAAACCACCCTGCGTCAGAAAAGACTCGCGGAGGACTGGTTTGACATCCCGATGATCCCAACGGATAATGAGACCTTTCACCTGACCCTGCCCATCACCGAAGTGGGCCATTTTGAGGCCAAGACACTTTTCCTTCCCGAAGGCGCAAAGGTTCCGTTGTGGCCGCAGGGCGATAACACTTCCATCAATGTTCATCCGGCGGAATATTGCTGCGGCAACAGTCTTTACAATGCCTTTGTGCGGCTTTTCGGAAAGGAGCGTTTACCGGAGCGTTCCTGCAAGGATTACGCCCAATATAAAAAATGCCAGCTGCTGGAAGACATTGGGGTTACGGTCATTCCCCCCTCCGGAACATTCCGCGACCTGATCCGGCAACTGGATTTTATCGTGGGACAGCTTAAATGCCGGATTATCATGCTCCTGCCCATTCATCCGACGCCCACCGTCTACGGCCGGATGGGCGAGTTCGGCAGTCCCTATGCCGCGCTGGATTTCATGGATGTTGATCCGGCCCTGGCGGAATTTGACCGGAAAGTTACTCCCCTGGAACAATTTTCCGAACTGGTTGACGCGGTGCATGCCCGCGGCGCAAAGTTATTTCTGGACATTGCCATCAACCATACGGGCTGGGCGGCCAAAATTCATTCCCTGCATCCGGAATGGCTGGTGCGCGACCCGGATGGCTCCATCCGCTCGCCGGGCGCCTGGGGCACAACCTGGGCCGACCTGGCCGAGCTTGATTATCAGCGGCCCGAGCTGTGGAATTATCTGGCCGAGGTTTTTCTGACCTGGTGCCGCCGGGGGGTGGATGGTTTCCGCTGTGACGCCGGTTATATGATTCCCGTCCCGGCCTGGGAGTTTATCGTTGCCTCAGTCCGCCGCGAATTTCCGAACACCATTTTTTTGCTGGAGGGTCTCGGCGGCAGTATTGAGGCCACCAAGTCCCTCTTGAATATTTCCAATCTGAACTGGGCTTATTCGGAGCTCTTTCAAAATTATGACCGCGCCCAGGTTGAAAATTATCTGGCCTTTGCCTTCCGGATTTCGGAGAGCGAGGGCCTCCTGATTCATTTCGCGGAAACGCACGACAACAACCGTCTCGCGGCCCGCTCGCCGGTTTACGCAAAAATGCGCACCGCGCTTTCCGCGCTCTGCTCCAGCAACGGCGCCTTTGCCTTTGCCAGCGGCGCGGAATGGCTGGCCACGGAAAAAATAGACGTGCATAAGAGGACCTCGCTCAATTGGAACAATCCGGTCAATCAGGTGGGCCATATTGGCCGTCTTAACTGCATCATGGAAGTTCATCCCGCGTTTTCCAACGGCGCGCGCTTGAAACTGATTCAACGCGGCGGCGGCAACAGCATTGCCCTTCTGCGTCATCATCCGCAGACCGGCAAAAAACTGCTGGCGCTGGTCAATCTGGACGATAAATCCGTTCAGCCGGTCAGTTGGAACGAAAGCGATGCGCAACTAGGCGCACCGCGCTTGACCGACCTCCTGACCGGCCGGGAGGTGTCAGTCCCAGGAAAGGAAAACACGATCACACTTGCCCCGGGCGAGGCGCTTTGCCTGACACCGGACGCCGATGATATGCACCTTGTTCTTGAAGGCAAGAAACAGGCGATGACGGTCTGCTCGCAGCTCAGACATCAACAACTCCGCGCCAAGGCATTGGAAGCGTTTGCTTCCGTTAACCATATCGGCGACGTTTCCGGAATCAATCCGGACAAAATGGCGGATGAACTGGGCGAGGATCCGCGCGCCTTTTGCCGCCGGTTAAATCAACGGAACGCCGAGGAGAAAGTCGTAACTTGGAACTGGCCGAATGATATTCAGCGCGAGGTCATGATTCCCCCCGACTATTTTCTTCTGGTCACGGCGCCGGCGCCGTTCCGCGCCCAAATCCGGGCGGGCCGGAACGTCCTATGCCAGCAGGATGCAATCCGCCAGACAAACGGCGATTATTTTGCGCTCTTCATGCCGCGTCCGGCCCCGGCCGATTTTCTTTCCTGCATTCTTGAGCTTTCCGTTTATCACGCCCAAGGCGTGATAAATGCCCCGGAAAAAACCCAGCATGTGCAGGGGCATATTTTATATTTGCCCGAGCCCGGCCAAATGCGGGTCAAAAGAATATTCCGGCGCAATGAACTGCCGGCCGCCAATCCGATTTATCTGGGAACGAACGGCCGGGGCGGGATGATGCGCGCCGCCGTCAGGTGGGGGGAACTGCGCAGTAAATATGATGCCCTCCTGGCCGGCAACCTCAACATCCGGCACCCCGAGGACCGGCGCGTGATGCTGACCCGCTGCCGGGTCTGGCTGGTCTACCACGGCTATTCGCAGGATGTCACCATTGACCGCCTGGAGCAGTTTGCCGCCGGCAAAAATCACGCCCGCTGGCAGTTTCGCGTCCCGTTCGGTTACGGCAAAATGGTCTTCATGGAGGTTGATTGCTCAATGCTGCCCGGCTTTAACGCCGTCTGCCTCTCCTTCCGGCGACTGCCGGCTGTGCCGCATGGCTATTGTCTGAGCGATGCGGAAGGCGTGCGCTTTATTATCCGTCCCGACATAGAAGACAGGAATTTTCATGAGGATACCAAGGCTTTTCTCGGACCGGAGACATCTTTTCCGCGGGCTGTCCGCCCGCATGCCGATGGATTTACATTCGCACCCGACCCGAACCGTCAGTTGAAAATGGACGTTTCGCGGGGTGAATTCTGCGCCGCGCCCGAATGGCAGTATATGATTAATCATCCGCTGGAAGCGGAACGCGGCCTGAACGCCGCCTTCGACCTGTTCAGCCCCGGATATTTTCAGGGCGAATTAAGGGGCGGGGATGAAATAACCATTTTTGCCAGGATTCTAACGCCGCAGGAACAGGAGGATAATTTGCTCACCGCATGCCGCGAGCGTCATCCATCATCCACAACGCATCTGCCGGCGGAAGAAGGCATATTAAGCGTCCTGGAAAACGCGCTGAAGCAGTTCATTGTCAAACGCGAAGAACTGAAAACGGTGATTGCCGGCTACCCGTGGTTCCTTGACTGGGGGCGCGATACGCTCATTTTCTGCCGCGGCATGATCGCCGCCGGGCTGACCGACGACGTGCTCAGCATCATCCGCCAGTTTGCCTCCTTTGAAGAGGACGGCACTTTGCCCAATATGATTATCGGCGCCAATGCCAGCAACCGCGATTGTTCCGATGCTCCGCTCTGGTTATTCACCGCCTGCGCCGATTTAAAGCGCGCGCTTGGCAAAACAGACTGGCTGAACGAAAAATGCGGCCCTCCGGACGGGGCGCATGGCAAACGCACTTTGCTGGAGGTCCTGCGCTCCATCGCGTCGTCCTTTCGCAAGGGCACGGCCAACGGAATTGTCTGCGATCCGGAAAGCGGCTTGATTTTCAGTCCGGCCCATTTTACCTGGATGGACACCAATTTCCCGGCCGGTACGCCGCGCGAAGGATATCCGATAGAAATCCAGGCCTTGTGGTTTGCCGCCCTGAAGTTCCTGGCGGAAATTACCGGCGAACAGCAATGGGACGATTTGGCCCGGCTTGTCCGGGAATCGGTCATGAAACTTTATTGGCGTGGAGCTTTGCGGAACCCTTCGGAGCCACAGGATTTTCAGGCGAAGGAGGGCGCAAATCTTGCATTCTTTGCCGATTGCCTGCACGCCTCGCGCGGGCAGTCGGCGGCCAAGGCCAGGGCCGATGACGCCCTGCGTCCGAACCAGCTCCTGGCGCTCACGCTGGGGCTGGTCACGGCCTGCCCGAGCTCGGCCAGGGATAAAAAAATATTCGCCGATAGTTTGTCGGCCTGCGCCGAACTGCTCGTGCCGGGCGCGATCCGCACTCTGGCCAACCGGCCGGTTGAATATCCTCTGCCGATTGAGCGCAATGGCCGGCTGATCAATGATCCCAAAAATCCATATTGGGGCCGGTATGAAGGCGATGAGGACAGCCGCCGCAAGCCGGCCTACCATAACGGCACGGCCTGGACCTGGATTTTCCCCTCATTTAGCGAGGCTTGGTTCAAACATTACGGCCCGGCCGGCCGGGCCACGGCGCTGGCTTATCTCAACAGCAGTCTGCGCCTTGTCAACCGCGGCTGTCTCGGCCAGATTCCCGAAATTCTTGACGGCGATTATCCGCATACTTTGCGCGGCTGTGACGCCCAAGCCTGGGGTGTGAGCGAGCTTTACCGGGTGTGGAAGCTCCTGGCCAAGGAAAAATAAAGTTGGGAAGGGTGGGGGCAGTGCGTCGCTTTGTCTGTCTGTGCCTTTAGGCAATTTCCTTAACCCACTGAGCAGGAGCGGCTACTTTTACGCCGCAACTATGTCTGCCTGGAAAATGCTTTGCGTTGCCCGTTACCAGAGCAACCCCCGCCTCCCTAGCCAGTTCCAGAAAAGGAGCGTCATCCGGATCTGGCAGATCATGGATCATTTTATCCGGTCCCAAGGTCAGCCAGAGCGCATTTTCCTGAATAATGTCCAGCACCGTTACAATATCGTCCTTGGCCAGCCCCAATTCCGGTCGACAGAGCACTTCCATGTATTCTTCATAAACCCGTCCGTCAAGGACGGCGCGGATTGCTCCCTGCCGCAGCCATTCCACAATAAGTCCCGGCGGTCCATGGGGCGAAAGAAAACCGGACACAATCACGTTCGTGTCAAACACAGCCGTTTTCACGCCAACGACCTTCGTGCTTTTCTGGTTTTATCAATCAGGAGATTGATATCGTCCTGGTTAAGGCGCGCGGCGCCTTTATCGCGGGCGGCTTTCCAGATTTGCTGAAGGGCCATTCGGCCGCGCGCCTCGCGGACAGCTTTAAGAACTGTCTCGGGATCTTCATCATTATTGACGTTCAGCATAATGGCCATGGGTTTGCCGTTGCTGGTCAATAATACGGTTTGTTCCTTTTGCAGGCGCTGGCGCAGCAAGCGGGGTGTTTTTAAGTCTTTTACAGCTATAAAGTGCATTATTATCTCCCTTTCATGGTCTATTAAATATCCTTTTAATATCCATGTCAATATAAATAGTGTTTTTGCCCGGAGCCTTCACTTCGGCTTTGCGAGGCCGAGCTTGCGGCAGGTGTTGGCCACGTGGGTTCCTTTCCAGAACACGGTTCCGCATTTCGGGCAGGTGAAGAAATCGGTAAAACGCGCATAGACATTGGGATGAACAAAGGCGCGGATATTTTCCCTGTCGCCGACTTTTCCAAGGAAGACGTTGCAGCGGATGCATTTTGAAAAGAGTTTTTCCCGCGGATCAAGCTGAAATCTTTCCGCGACAATCCGGAATTGTTTTACCGGGTCAGTCTCCTTGAGAATGAAAATTTTTTCCGGATGCGGATATTGTTCGGCAATGTGGGTATTGCGCGTCAGGAAAATCCGGCCTTCGGCATTAGCCCGGGCAATCAGCGCATGGGTCCGTATCTGCTGATCCCAGAGGGCGTCGTAACCGATAATCCGTAGATATTTTCCAAGCTTAATCAGCATGTGGTCAATCATGAAGATTATTTCGGTCATGACCGGTCATCCCCATAGAGCATTAAATTTCCAATTAGTCTTTATATTATCAGGAATCTGCATTATTATCCATTACATATGTTATGGAGGGACAATGATCAAACCACAGGACACAATTATTACGGTTTTAGGAGAACCAAAATATCATTCGCCTTTACGTGAAAAAAAATGGGGCGCGCGCGGAGTGTCTTTTATAAGCGACAAGGCGCAAGCCCGTTACCAGGCGGAAATCGGCGTGGCGCGCGAGCGGCCAGCGGATATATTTTTTGAGATAGGCGGTCCGCGTGAGATGATTTTCTTCAAGCCGCAGGAAACACGAGCGGCCATTGTAACCTGTGGCGGCGTCTCGCCGGGACTTAACAACGTTATCCGGTCGGCGGTGCACGAATTGGTCATGAATTACGGCGTGCGGGAAGTTCTGGGCATTCGTTACGGCTACCAGGGACTCAATCCGGTTGTCGGCGAGCCGCCGATGCTTCTTAATATTGACGCAGTGGACGGTATTCAGGAAAAGGGCGGCACAGTCATTGGCACGTCACGCGGTAAAGTGGAAGCCGGTATTATGGTTGATTTTCTGCAGAAGGGAAAAATAAATATTCTGCTTTGCGTGGGCGGCGACGGCACCCAGCGCGGGGCGCAGGAAATATTCTGCGAGGCCCAGCGCCGGAAATTGCCGCTTGCTGTTATTGGAATTCCCAAAACAATTGACAACGACATACCGTTTGTTTCCAGGACGTTCGGCTTTACAACCGCGATTCAAAAAGCAAAGGAGATTCTGGACGGTGCCCATACGGAAGCCACCAGTGTTTTTAATGGCATCGGTCTTGTCAAATTAATGGGGCGTCATGCCGGTTTTATTGCCTGCGGCGCAACCCTCGCCAGCCAGAATGTCAATTTCACTCTTATTCCGGAGGTGCCGTTCAAGCTGGAAGGTAAAAATGGGTTTTTAGAGGCCCTGCGCAAACGTTTGTTGGCGCGGCATCATGCGCTCATTGTCGTGGCTGAGGGGGCCGGCCAGGAGCTTATGGGCGAATTGCGCAAAGAAACCGACGCTTCCGGCAACCCCCTTTTCAAGGATATCGGCGAATGCCTTAAACAAAAAATAACCACTTATTTCAAAGGACAGAACATGCCGGTTGGAATGAAATATTTTGACCCTTCGTATTTCATCCGCAGTGTGCCGGCAGATTGCGCCGACAGCGTCCTTTGCGACCAATTAGCCCGTCTGGCGGTCCATGCCGGCATGGCGGGAAAGACCGGTATGCTCATTGGACTCACCAACAATATTCGGATCCACATTCCGATTGCGACCGTTATCAGGGAAAAGAAACGGGTTTATCCCGACGGCGCTTTATGGCTGAGCGTCCTGGCGGCAACCAACCAGCCGCCGGTGTTTGGATGAACGGACCAGTCAATACCTGAATATTTTTTACCGCAGAGGCACAGAGATCGCCGAGGTAAACCAGAATTTTTGCTGACGGCTCTGCATTCTGTATTATTTCCCGGGTAGTTTTACGGCAACACCTTTGAAGCGGCCTATTTTCGGCAGATCGCCGACCAGCGGATGGGCATAAGCCAGGAATTTATCGGTGACATTATTTCCCGCGCTGTTGATGAATTCATCGGGCATGTGGCGCGTGTTATGCGCCACATTTTTAAGCGGAACACGCTCAAAATATGCCTGGTATTTTTTACCCGGTTTGCGGCGGATGGCGATTGAGCCTTCGGGCTGGCCAGCGACAGCTTCTTTGACCGCTTTAATTCCGACGGCGCGCGCTTCAGCCGCATCAACTTTGGAAACCAATCCGGGGAACGAACGTTGCAGATAGCCGAATGTATCCGCGCGGATACGGCTGATCTGAGTTTTGATTTTAACTTCATTTGCCAACAAATCACCCAGGGCGCCCGTGCCGCTGAGTTGGACATTGCCATGTGAATCGGTTTCTTTACTGAATTTGGTTGCAATGGCAACGCCATTTTCATCGCCGATTCCCTCGGAAACCGTTACGATGCATCGTCCGAGCCGGTCATAGACATTTTTGACGTCCTCGCAGAATTTTTCCATTGAGAAAGGGCGTTCCGGGACGTAAATCAAATGCGGCCCGTCATCGGGATAAACTTTCGCCAGGGCGGAAGCCGCGGTCAGAAAGCCGGCATGCCGGCCCATGATAACGTCAATCTTCACGCCTTTGAGGGCGCGGTTATCCAGATTATCGCCCATGACGGCACAAGCCACGAATTTGGCGGCGCTGGCAAAACCGGGGGTATGGTCGTTCTCCAGCAAATCATTATCAATCGTCTTTGGAATATGGAAGCAGTACAAAGCATAATTTTCTTTTTTGGCCTCTTCCTGAATAATGTACGCAGTCTCAGCCGAATCATTGCCGCCGATATAGAAGAAATAGCGGATATCATATTTCCGCAGGATTGAAAAAATCTTCACGCATTCTTCATTGGTCGGTTTTTTGCGGACACTGCCCAGCGCTGAAGATGGGGAAAGCGCCACCGCTTCCAGAGTGGCTTGGCTCTCTTTGCGTAAATCAATCATTTTTTCTTCCAGCACGCCCTTGATGCCGTGCAGGGCGCCGTAAATATTTTTTATCTGTTTATGTTTTTTGGCTTCCATTACGGCGCCGACCAGGCTTTGGTTGATAACCATTGAGGGGCCGCCGCTCTGGGCGATCAGCATATTTCCTTTAAGTGAATTGGCCATATTTTTTTCCTTTCAGTTGGTTTTGATTCGAATCTATCTCAAACTTTTCGCAAATTTTTTTCATATTGCCGGCTGTATTCCCGGCTGATCTTCAGGAACTCATCGCACATGGCATCCACTGCCTCCTGCGTATGCCCCACGGCGACCGGGTCGGCGTACCATTTGGCGATGAATCCGCCCTTGGGCCGGCCCAAGGCGGCAACCATCTTGCGGCAATAGGCGCGTATTTCCTGAAGCGAACCGCGTGCCATGGTATTTTGAATATCCACCTCGCACCAGAAAGCTATTCGTCCTCCGAACCGTTTGCCCAGCAAATCCAGCCCCATATTCTCCTGCTGATCCAGCTGGATGACGTCCAGTCCTATCTCAATCAAATCATCCAGAATCTCCACAATATATCCGCAGCTATGAAGGAACGTGAGCAAGCCGGCCGCATGGGCCGCCTTGTAAACACGGGCATACCTGGGTTTCCAGATTGACCGCCATGACTCCGGCGAAATCATAAGCCGGTCCTGCAATCCCCAATCATCGCAGAATATATAACCATCCACCCCGGCCCTGGCATAACGGTCTATGGTGTAGAGATTCATGTCCACCAGCAGGTCAATCAGCTGTCCGAGTTCATCCGGTGCGGCCATGATGTCCACCCAGGTATTCTCCAGGCCGCGGATGAAATGGACCCGTTCATAGAGGGAAATGCCATTGCCCATGAGAAACTTGTCGCCGCTGCGTTCCCGGATGCCTTCAAGATTTTTCCATCTGGCTGGATCGTGAATATCCGGTATTTTCAACTTGCCCCAGTCGGCCCAATCTTTTAACGGGAATTCCTTGACCTCGCCCAGGTTGGAAACGCCGATGTTGTTCCAGACGCATCCCCATTCATCCACGCCTTTTTTGGGCCTTTCATCGGGGGAGGGCGTCATATGAACCCAGACAAAATCTGAGCAGTAATTCGGCGGAAGCTCGCAAGGCAGACGGTCGGCCCCTTCAAAACGGATGGTGCGGCGGACTACTTCTCTGGGAGTCATCATTTTTTCCCCTTTCCAATTCGCAAGCCGGATATAATCGGTAAAGGCTGTAATTTAATAAAACCGCCGTAGAATGCAAGATAAATCACGTCTTGGAGGCGGCACCTCTCGTCCGGCATAGCTCCTTGAGCGACGCCGGATGCCGTTCAAACATATTGCCCGGATTTATTCTGCCTTCCGGATCAAAGACGCGTTTAACCCGGCGCATTTCTTCAATACCGTCCGCGCCGAACATCAGAGCGAGAAACGGCCGTTTCAGCTTGCCAATGCCGTGTTCGCCGGAAACCGTGCCGCCCCATTTCACAATGGCCTGCGCCAGTTGCAGATATATTTCCTTGCCGCGTTTATATTCATCCATGTTTTTCGGCAGGATGTTGATATGGACATGGTTATTGCCGATATGGCCGAAAATCACGTATTCAAGATGAGCCTCTTCCAATGTCCGGCGGTACAGGCAAAACATTTCCGTAAAAAATTTGTCGGGCACGGCAAAATCAGTGCCCAGTTTTGTCAGACCGGGAGAGACGGCCGCCCTTTCGCCGATGCGCTGATTGATTGCCTCGGGGAGCGCATGCCGGAACTTTTTCAATTTTTCGGTTTCTTCCGGACTTAAAGCGGTCCAAGCCGTATCGGCGCTGCTGGCGCAGGATTCCAGCAGGGCCAGCAGTTCTTCGGCCTGCTTTTCCATGTCCGCTTCCGTGGTCGGCAATTCAATATAGACAGCCGTGTGGGCCGTATCCGGCAAGGCCGGGATTTCCGAGGATGGCCCGATTTTTTTCTTCTGCTCGCGCAGAAGATTCAAGGCATGAGAGTCAAAATATTCAATGGCCAGCGGCCGTTTGCTCAAACGCGGAATGTCCACGGAAGATTTTTCCCCGCGCGCCGCCCGGACAAAATCAAGCGCATTTTCCTCCGCGGGGAAAAATCCGATCACGCCTAAGATTACTTCCGGCGGCTGGATGAGCGCCAGTTCAGCTTCAGTCACGATGCCAAGCGTGCCTTCCGAGCCGATGAATAAATCAATCAAATCCATCCCGGACTTGGCAAAATAACCGGCCGCGTTTTTTACCGCAGGCATTTGATAACTTGGAATTTTTCCTTCGCATTTTTTGCCGTCCGGCAGGATCAATTGAAAGGTGCCGTCAGTTGCGGCATTAACTTCGCCGCGTTTTATTTCCAGGATGACGCCTTCGGCCAGGACCAGGCGCAGGGCGGAGATATAATTGCGGGTTGGCCCATAATGGAAGGTGCGTGCGCCCGAGGCGTTGCAGGCGATCATTCCGCCGATGGTGGCCGAGGCCTCGGTTGGGTCCGGTGCGAAGCGCCACTCCCCCGGTTTCCTGAAACATTCAAGCGCTGACTTGCTTTCCGCCGTCCAGCCGGACTCGGAATCAAACTGTTTTTCGGCAATCATTTTATTCAGGGCCTCAAGCGTTATGCCCGGCTGGCAACGCAAAAAGAAAGCATTGTTTTTTGCGTCAAATCTGAGGCCAAGCACACGGTTCAGCTTTTCGGTGCTCACCAACCAGCCGTTTTCCGGCACGGCGCCGCCGGTGATGCCGGTGCGTCCGCCGGAGACGGTTACGGATTTGCCCTCGGCTTTGGCCGCATGTAAAATGGCGACAATGTCGCCCTCGGATTGCGGGAAAAATATTTTTTCGGCATTACCCTGCAGGCGCGATTCGTCGGAAAGATAAGCGGCAGCGTCAGCAGGGGCTTTACTCTGTTGCGCGCCCCGGGCTGCGTCATCCGGGCCGTTTTTTGTCATGAGCAGGTTATTCATTTGAGGTTATGATGGCCTGAAATCGCTGCCGGTTGTTCATTTTGTCTCTATTTCTTCACGGAAGATTAAATCAGCAACAGGTCAAATGTAAATTATAAATTTTCTGTAAACGTCCGACGCCGCAACTGGCCGCAGGCGGCGTTGATGTTGCCACCCTTGGAGACTCTTACCGTGGCGTTGATGCGGGCGCGGTCAAGAACGTCCACGAACATTTTTGCCGTTTCCGGCGAAGGAGTGGTGCCGGCAAATTCGGCAACCGGACTCAAGAGCAGTAAATTGACGCGGCTGTGAATTTTTCCCAAAAGCCGCGCCAGTTGTTCGGCCTGTGCTTTTGAGTCATTGACGTTTTTGATCAGCGTATATTCAAAGGTGATTATCCGTCCGGTCTGTTCCGCGTATTGCCGGCAGGCCGCCAGCAAATCCGCGAGCGGATAGATTTTATTGACCGGCATCAATTTTGACCTGAGCGCGCCGTCGGACGCATGGAGGGAAACGGAAAGTTCAACCTGAAGCTTTTCATCCACGAGGCGTTTTATGCCGGGAATAATGCCGCAGGTGCTGAGAGTGATTTTACGGGCGCCGACGCTCAAGCCCTCGGCGTCATTTATGATCCGGACGGCTTTCAGGACGTTGTCATAATTATCAAACGGCTCGCCCATGCCCATGAAAACCACGTGGGCCGGCGCGGCGCCAAGGCGCCGCGCCGCGAAAAGAACTTCGCCGACAATTTCGCCGGTGGATAAATTCCTTTTGAAGCCCCCCATGCCGCTCGCGCAAAAGGCGCATTTATATTTGCATCCCACCTGGCTGGAGACGCACAAGGTTGTTTTCCCCTTGGCGGGGATGAACACGATTTCAACGCATTCCTCGTCCGGCAATTTCAGGAGAAACTTGGAGGTTGAGCCGGCGCCGGACTCGGTCTGTTCCTTGACGGCCGGAAACGATCCGACTGAAAAACGTTTGTCCAAATCAGCGCGCAATTGCCCGGGGATGTTTTTCATGGCACTGAAATTTTCAGCATAATGATGATAAAGCCAGCGCCAGATTTGGCCGGCGCGGTATGAAGGCTGGCCCAGTTCGGCGCAAAGGCGCATGATTTCTTCGCGGTTTAGGTTATAAATTAAAGCTTGTTTCAAAACATTTCTTTCTATAATATTTTTTGAAATAAAGATATTATAACAGCAGACGAAATTCAAGACGCTAGAACCTTAAACTAAGGAACAGCGATCAAAAACAAGAAAAACATTCACCACGGAGACACGGAAACACAGAGAAGAGATTGCTTGAAATCGGGTTTTGCCGAACGCAAAACCCGATTTCAAGCACCGATGTGTATTGGAGAAAGAGAGGAGCTTAAGATGATTACAGATGAACAAATCGAATCTCACGTCTTCCTCCAAAAACTAAAGTTGGGTTTGTCAAATTTGAGGGTGGCGGAACGCCAGACTCAAATTTGACAAAATCTCCTCTTATTTTTCATGCCATAGGCAGATCCGCCTGTGGCGGAATCTCCGTGTCTCTGCGTCTCCGTGGTTAGTCTGAATCAGTATTTTGGAACATGATTTTACATGTAAAAGAGGCTAAATATTTACACGATTACGTGATCTGGATACGTTTCAACGACGATATTGAAGGCGAAATTGATCTGGAAAATGAACTGGAAGGCGAAATATTCGCCCCTTTAAGAGACAAAAAAAAATTCCGAGCTTTTAAGGTAGATCATGTTCTTGGAACCATCGTCTGGGAAAACGGCGCTGACCTTGCCCCTGAATTCCTGCATGATAATTTAAGAGTCCTGGTATAAACGGCTCTTCCGGTTGTCTCCCGCAAACTGAATTCACCCGGTCGTAACCTGAAACTGCAGTTTGCTCAAGCATTGGACGAGGGTGTCGCTGGCGTTACGCAAAACAACCCGGGTGTAGCGGAATTCACGGCGCATGGGATAATTCTTGCGCAACAGTTCAAAACTATTGCCCCTTGTCGCGGAATCGGCGGAAGCTATATTCCGGAGCCGGCGATCATCGGCGGCAATATCGTAAATCCGGCCGACAATATTTACGAGCGCTTCTTCCGCCGACATGTCGGCGGCGTCAAAATTTATTTCCGGCACAGACGGCGGCGGGAGGAGGGCGTCCAGGGATAATTTCGGTTCAATACCGATAAATTTACACAATTTACGGTAGACCTGCACCGTTCCCATGACGCGTCCCTCAAATGAGTAGCCGGCAATATGGGGGGTGGCAAGGTCGGCTGCCGCCATCATATCAAGGCGGAAAGCCGGCTCGCCTTCCCAACAGTCAATAACGGCATGGGCAACAATACCGGCGGCGCGGGCTTTAAGAAAGGCTTCCGAATCCAGCACGGCACCCCGCGCGGCATTGATAAAAATGCGGCCGGATTTGATCCGGCCAAAGAAATCATGGCCGGCAAGATGAAAGGTGGGATAGTTGCCTGTTTTTGTCAGGGGAACATGAACGGTGATTATATCCGATTTCTCCAGCACTTCATCAAGAGGGCGATAGGCCGCATCCCCGGTCTGGTCATAGAGTGGGGGATCATTCAGCAGGGCGCGCATACCGAGCGCCTTGGCTTTTTTGAGCACGAGGCTGCCGACGTTGCCAACGCCGATTATGCCGATGGTTTTATCCCGCAGTTGCAAGCCATGCCTTTTGACGAGGCACAACAAAGCGGCCGTCACATATTCGGCCACGCTATTGGCGTTGCATCCCGGCGCGGCGGTCCAGGTTATGCCGGTTTTTTCCAGATAGGCGGTATCCATGTGATCATGCCCGATGGTGCAGGCGCCGACAAACTTCACTTTACTGCCTTGAAGCAAGTCCTGGTTAACTTTTAATGTTGAGCGGGTGATTAAAATATCGGCATCTTTAACAATGGCCGGCGTGATTTGGCGCGGATCAAGAATTTGAAGATCGCCCAACGGGCCAAAGGCCTCTTTGGCAAAAGGTATGCTGGTTGCGCAAATAATTTTCATATGTTTTTAAAGGTTACCGGGTTCACGCCTGCGCCTATCCATGCAATTTTCATAGTGATGAATGCTTGCGTTTAATGTGTATCATAGCCCATACGGCTAGGCGGTCTGCCAACGTTCGGGTCGGGGTTTTTTCATAATCAACTGTTGTCTGAATTGGCGGAACTGACGCGGCGAACGGCCGACCGCACGCCGGATGATTCGCGAAAAATAAATAACATCCGTGTAACCGCACTGGCGCGCGATTTCAGCGCACGTTAGACGCGAGCTCTTCAGCATGGAAAGCGCTATTTGCAGCCGCAGTTTGTGCAGATAGTCCCCCGGTGTCATTCCCATCGCGGCATAAAAACGCGCGCAAAAAACGCCCCGTTGAATTTTTAGAGAAGTAATTAAATCTTTAATATTGAAGGTCGGCCTGACGTAATCCCGGCTTATGCGCTCCAGCGCCATGTTCACCAATTTATCCGTTTGAACGGTATGCGACCCCGCCGCCTGCGTAAGAATTGTAAAGGCCGTGGCACAGGCCTGCAATTCGGCCTGCTTTGACGACTGGCTGACCAAGCGCAGTAATTCTTGAAAGCCCGCCGCCGGCGCCGGACCAGCTTCATAAATGCCCGGTTTTAATCCGAGCGCGGTAGTGAGCGGCACCGCAAAGGGACCATCCAACGTCAGCCAGTAGAATTCCCAATATCGCCAGTCAGATTTATACCAGAAATGTCTCATATTCGGGTAAAAAAGCGCCACCTGATGCTGTTTGAACATCCGATGACGGTTTTTGAATACTATGGTGCCTTCGCCGCGCATGCACCATAGTAATAGGATGAAATTTATTATTTTATCTTTACTGACAAATGGCTCCAGCATGCTGTAATGACCGACACTCCGCACGCCAAATTGCACCTTGCCGATGCGGCTCTTTGCCGGCCGGAAAATATTTTGGTGTAAAAAAGGTGTGTTCAAAAGTCCAAGCTCTTTAGCAATTAATTTTGTTCAAGAACCTTGTTCATATTTTTGAAAGAATAATAGTAAAGTTTTTTCAGAAAACAAGAAATATTTTTATAAGAGTTTAAATGTGAGTGCGCGGTGGAAGAGAAGATAAAAAGCGTAAAATACATGCGGCCCGATGGAAAATGGTTTGAGCTTGCGAAGCAGAATTGGCGACAGACTGGTGCTCAGGTGCGGATAAAGCTATGATATACACATCCGCGCCTTGAGAATGGTCGCGGTGGTATTGGGAAAATGTAATTAAACATATAGAAGGAAGGAGTAAGATGTCGGCTTCGTTACATGCGGGTTTTAAGAAAAATCTCCTATCGGTCCACTCCAATATCGGATGGAGGATGGAGGGAGCCAAGGGGTATATTGTTACCAACCGGGGAGTGTCGTTTCCTTCTGAATCCGGGGCAATAAAACTCAATATGTGGCACGCATGGCACATAAAGCAGCTTGCCTCAGGCGCGGTTGAAATCTGGCAGACACTTCAGAACACATCCAGCCAGCCGCTGCAGATTCATAAAATCTGCATGTTTGAATGTCCCATCGGATTTGAAGGCGTCGGATGGAATATCGCGCACAGCGAACTTTTCAAGATAGAGCGTTACTTTGGAGGATACAGCGTTTATACCAATGGCCTGTTTGGTCCCATTCCGGGCACGGAAGGTGAGTTTGGGTTGTCGGAGGACACGCCTTTCCCCGGCATGTTCTTCACCCATGCGGAGCGGGGAACGCTTCTTATGTCGGTTCTGACTCAGGAACGGTGCAAACCCTGCTGGCAGATTGCCGGCAAAGGTTCTCTGGTCCATCTTGCGGCGAAAGATTGCTTTTCCGGAATACCGGCCATTCCTGTGCCGGGCGGTGCGACGTATACGACCGAACACTGGCTTCTACTGGCGACCAGGGCGTCCATGGAGGACGCTATTGACCGCTATTTTGATCTCCTGAAGAAGCGTTTTCATTTTTACGGAGGCAACAGTGTATTGCGGGAGGAAATCGCCTGGGGTTCCTGGAACTACAACATCCGGCCCGAGGGACACGGCGATATTACGCATGATTACATCATCGCCAACGCGCGGGCGTTAAAAAAACATTGCAAAAAAGTGCGTTGGGTGATGATCGACAGCGGCTACCAGCGTTTCAAGCCGGGATGCCGCGGCGATAAGGAACTTTTCCGCGGAAGTTTCAAAGGGATTGAAATCTTTGACCCTTCCCTGGCTTCGCCCCATGATCCGGCAAGGTTTCCGCAGGGTATGGCTTATACCGCCGAGGCCATTCGTAAAACGGGATTGAAACCGGCCATCTGGTCAACCCCTCTTGTTGATTCTGCAAGTCCGCTTTTAAGGCGCAATCCGGATTGGCTGTTGCGGCTTGAAGGTAATCGTCATTTTATTCCCGGCCAGGCATGGCTGGATTATTCCATCCCGGAAGTTCGGGCATATACACGGGGGGCATGGGATACAATCTTTAACAAGTGGAAATATTCCGGCTTAAAGCTGGATTTCTGGACATATCCTTTTGAAATCCCGTTTGTCCGTTTCCATAATAAGGATAAGACCGCGCTGGAGCTTCGCAATTTATTTCTTGAGGATTTACGCGCGTTTGTTCCCAAAGAAGGCTATCTGCTGGTCGCCTGCACAGTCAACGCCGGCAATCCTTTTCTCGGTCTTCATGCCGATGCCTCGCGCCTTGGCACAGACATCGGCAGCGGCCGTTGGAGCGATGTTCAACGTTCCGCATTATGGATTAACATGGCCGGCCTTTTCTACCGCGGGGATTGTCTGCTGGCAGACCCGGATAGCATTGGATGGTGTCCGGGTTTGAAAGAGGATGAAAACCAGACCTGGGCGACGGCAGCGTTGATGTGTGGCGGTATGTGCGAAATCGGCGGAAACATGACCAAGTTGTCACCGCAGGCGGGAAAAATCATAAAAACTTCGCTGGATTTTTTCCGGCCGGCCCAACGCAGCAGAAATACGTTCTGTCGCTTGAACATAAAAGGGGTTCCATCAGACCATTTGGTCCTGGAGCGCCCGGATGGATGCTATGAAGCGTTTGTGAACTGGCAGGAATATCCGATGCAGCCGCATCTCGCCCGCCCGGTCAAAGACATCTGGTCCGGGAAACGAATCCATGGCGACAATTTGCTTAAGCCCCACACGTCTTGGATGTTTAGAAGATAGAATAGTTTGAAATCATAGGAGGAGTTATGAAGAAAAAAATCGCTGGTTTGGGACTGCGCATTCTCGTCGCTGTAATCCTGCTTGGAACCGGATATTTTACGGCAACCGCCGTGAGGGCTGAAACAGTCGTCTTTGAGGCCGAGAGCTTCATAGAACAAGCGGAAGGATACTGGAGAAATAATTACCTGAATGTTGTTCCGTCGGGACAAACGGCTGTTTATGAATACTGCCTGGACGCGAACATGGCTTTGGCCACCATCTCTTTAAGACTTAACTGCACGGGCTTAAAGATTCGCTACCTGGCGGATTATTACAAGGGTATTTGCGACATCATCGTGGATGGCTATCATGTTTACTTTCTTGATTGTTACAGCCCCACGCGTCAAGAGAAAATTGAAACGGTTGTCAACGGTCTTACCCCTGGCGAACATGAGATTGAAATAGTCTGTTCTGGAACCGCCAATCCGTCAGCAACGCAAAAGTATGGAACCTATTATTACGATTTTGATAAGTTTGAGGCGGAAAATTATGTCCCGCCCACACCGCCGCATGGCACTCTGGCAAACCCGATTAACAACGCTTCGTTGTCCGGTTCGGCGCTTGTATCGGGAATTTGCGGTGATGATTACCGGGTGGCGCGCATTGACATAAAACTGAACGATAAAATAGCCCATACTGTCCCCAAGCGGGAATTTTCCCTGGACGGGAGCGATGTTTCCTGGACCTATTCCCTGGACACAATGCGTTTCCAGAATGGAACCTATACTCTTGTGGCAGTTGCGTCCGACGAGTGCGGCGCTGCAACCGAACTCGGCAGTCGGATAATTTACATAAACAACGATAATGTAAACCGGCCGGTCGCATATGACAAGCGGTTCAGACCCCATTTGTCAATGGGTGATCCCTTAAATCATTATCCGGACGGGCCTTTTGAATCGGTGCAATCTGGCGCACATGGGCATGACACGGATTATCCGGATGAGATCGCGGCGAACTACCGCAATCTCACGGAGTATTTTGGTTCATCGTATATGCGGCTCACCCCCAGAAATATTTATGACGGCTATACCGCCAGAAAAATGATTCCTTTTGATCTGCTTTCCCATTCTGAGCGTGATGGCGGCGGCGAAGAGGGGCTTAGATATAATGCGTGGTGCATGCCCGCCGGTTCTGTTTACGAAATCTTCGGAGAATTGACCAATGCGGAAGGGGATGATAATTATGATCCTTCCCGGCCGATTTACCTCACGCCGGAACAATATATTGACCAGGCCATAATTTATGCCGCGATCATCCTAGACGAGGACCCGCAGGCCAAATTGGCGTTCGCGGCATTAAATTGCGGAATAATGGGTAATGGCTTAGACGAATACCTTATTCCAGTTGTAAGAAATTTCTATCGCCGCGCATATTCCTACTTAAAAACCAGGCCGGAATGGGTTGGTAACGGCGGCTGGTTTGATTTTGACTATTGGACGATTTCCAATTACGCGGGTAAATATCCGGATTTGTATCCTGATAAATTGCTTAAGGTCGTCCATAGTTTCAAGGAGATGTTTGCTACTGATCCTGTCTTTAATATGGATCCCCAATCTGACCCGAACGTGCTTCCTCCCAAAAAACCCATGGTCCTGAGAGAATGGAGTTATCGGCATGGGTATTATTCAGGAACTTCGGATACGCCTGAGTACCAGATGGCTAATATTATGGTAATGGATGCGGTCATAAATGGGACATCCAAATATGCCGGTATCAGAGACCTTCTTGATCATGCGGGAGAAAGCTGGATGTGGCTCGCTGCATTTGATCCTGTTGATAAGACGACAGTTAAACATGAATTGACGTCTCTTTTTGATCTGGCAACCGGCAAGGTCTATTCTAGCGGCCGCCACTATATGGACCTGGCCCATGGCGGATTCGGATATGATCTCTCTATCCTGGACAGCAACAATATCCAGGATCCCGCAACGTGGGAATTGGCCTGGAAAGGCGTCAACGGTGACCGCTATCACGCGTTTGATATCTGGTCAACGCCAAAACCGCACATGAACATGGAGGAAAATTTTGATACTGCCGGCTCAATGTCGGCCTGGGAAAATGATGTTGATGAGGAATCGGCATTTGCCTGGGATTCTCAGGATAACAACGGTTACATCCTTGCGGCGCTCGGCAACACCCATGCGTATAATGCGCTGTTTTCCCGGAGCTTTACCAATGCTTCCGGAAAGCCGATCATCTATAATTACAATACCATCAGCGGGAATGAATATGATCAATCCGGTCAATTAACGCCGGTTGATATGATGCGCTCCTCATTCCGGTTCCAAGTCAGCGGGGAGGGAACTGAATCAGGCGGCAAAGGCAGTATCGGCTGGTTTGATTCAGCCTACGGCAAAAGCTCCGTATGCCTGGAACTGGCAGCCGTCCGGGGCACTAATGCCCATGATATTGTTTATGACCTTGGGGGCACAAACGATATTGGCGAAAATCTCACCGTGATCCCGGGCATCAGCATATATAAAGGAGGAGGAACCTTGCCGCCGCCGACAGATTCGGATGGAGATGGAATGCCGGATTGGTGGGAACAATTATACCAATAACAGGACAATCATAATCAGGAGGAAAACCATGCAAGACCATAATCAAAACAAGTTAAGAATATCAGTTTTTATCGGCATTTTTATGATTCTTGGGTTAATGGCCTGTTATGGCCTTGACCCGAGCGATCCTTCTGATGCCAATGGCGATATGGATAATGACGGCTATACCAACCTGCAAGAATATCAGCATGGCTGGGATCCTATGGACCCGAATTCTCCGCCGAAAGATACGGACAAAGACGGGATGCCGGATGCGTGGGAAACACAATACGGGCTTGACCCGAGCGATCCTTCTGATGCCAATGGCGATATGGATAATGACGGCTATACCAACCTGCAAGAATATCAGCATGGCTGGAATCCTATGGACCCGAATTCTCCGCCGAAAGATACGGACAAAGACGGGATGCCGGATGCGTGGGAAACACAATACGGGCTTGATCCGAACGATCCATCGGACGCCAGCGGAGACCTGGATAACGACGGGTATACAAACCTGAAAGAATATCAAAAAGGATGGAATCCTACTGACCCCAATTCAACGCCTATTCCGCAGGATTGGAGCGCACCGCAGACAGTAGATGGCCGGACGGCAAGAGTTACCACATCTAGTGGCGCGATGTTTGTGATAAGCTTATCTGAGGATGACGGGGCACAAATCCGGTTCAAGGAAGTGAAAATAGGCATTCATTACAAAATTGACGGAGAAGGTATTTTCCCTGTTCTACAATATTGCGGCGAGGAATATTTCAAAGGTCCGGGATATGGCACCAATCAGCCGGCTACGGGTTGGACTGAAGCCGGGTTTTTGAATGGAACCAGTGGCAGTTGGCGCACGGATGTGATTACCCTAGCTGCGGACCAATATGACTACTGGCCTAAGAATCCAGGCATCCAAATTTTAATGAACTTCCCTTATCCGATCACCGTGGCCCGCATGTGGATTATTCAGGAAGGGGAAAACGCCGTCTTTTTTGACGTGGGGGGTCCGGCGGATACGGCGAACACGGACAGTAAACCGCAGATTAAGGCTGATCTTGGCACGGGCAATCATACGCCGGGCTTTATAATGGCCTGGAGTGGATTTTCGGCCAGTTCTGTAGTTGATGGTTATACTTGCCGGGTTGGGAACATGGGCGGGGCGTTCTTTGCCAATTTACCCGATGGCGAAGATGCCTTGTTCAGTTATTCCGGACGGATCAAAGTCGGCATGTTGTATAAGACTACCGAACCCGGCAGTGTGAGCCAGTTTATTGGCTGGGACAACGGTGGCTGGCTGGAAATCGGACAACTTGTGGGCGATGAGCAATGGCATACGCAGGTGGTGGAACTTGACCGCCGCTTATATGATTATGTCACTACCCATGGATCAGGGAAAAATATCCTGCTGGCCGTCGGCAATGGAGAAGTAACCCTGGCCGGACTGTGGTTGATCAATGAAACCCCGAAGGCTGATGTTTATTTTGACGTGGGCGGGCCGGCGGATACAGGAAGCACGGCTTATGAACTTTTCAGCAGGGCTGATCGTAATCCGGGTTTTACTATAGCGGTTCCGCCTATCTTTATGGAGCAGTGGTATGCGCCTTCTACGGTTGATGGTTATACGGCGCGCACCAGCCTGCCCTCAACAGAATACTTAGGCGCGGGTGGTTTCCTGGTCAATTTGCCAGGCGGTGAACAGGCGTTTGATTATCGTAAAGTCAAAATCGGCATAATGTATAAAACCAGCGCCGAAGGAACTATAGCACAATTCCTGGGGGCGACTAACGGCGGCAACGTGGCAATCGGAAGGCTTATAGCCGATGGCCAGTGGCATACCCAGGTTGTAGAATTTGACAGCCGGTTCTGGGATTATAAAAAACAGAGTGGGGCGCCGGGACAAAATATTAATGTAGGATTTTTGCCGGACGTTATTGGCGGGCAAGTAACCCTGGCCGGTCTATGGCTGATCAATGAAACCCCGAAAGCCAATGCATATTTTGACGTGGGCGGGCCTGAAGATACGGTGAACACGGCCAATAAAGATGAAGTCAAGGCCGCGCTTGGCACCGGCAACTATACCCCGGGCTTTATGATGTATTGGCGTAGGTTTGAAGAGCATGGTGTGGTTGACGGCTATACCTGCCGGGTTGCGCCGACATGGGGATGCTTGTTTGTCAATTTACCCGATGGGGAAGATGCCTTGTTTAGCTATTCCGGCCGGGTCAAAATCGGCATGTTGTATAAGGCCGCTGAAAATAATAACTTGGACCAACGTCTAAGTGCAAATAACGAATGGGCGCATGTTGGACAACTTGTGGGCGATAACCAATGGCATATGCAGGTCGTGGAACTTGATCCGAGATTATATGATTACGTTGATTATCCTGGATCAGGAAGAAACATCCTGCTGTGTGTCGGGAGCGGGCAGGTAACCCTGGCAGGATTGTGGCTGGTGCAGGAAGAAACTGTCCTGGCCAACCTGAAGGTGAGCGGCACGGATATAGATGGTAATCGCCGCGTGGCGCGTTCTCCGGTCTTTCTCCTTCAAACCGACCAGCCGTATCTATTCACCTGCAAAGCCAGCGCGCGCTGGGTGGAAGGATTGGCCTTGAACGGTAAACTTTACACTTGCAATGGTCTTGACGGAAGCGGTCCGATTACTCATGTGATGGACATAACGCTTCCCATCAGGAACATGGCCCAGTATGACTTTGCGGTGGACCGTTTTGGCATCGCTTCGTATCAGAACGAGGACATGGTTGTTGATATTGGGCGGATGACAATCGGCCTGGATTGCATTAAGTTGGGTAATTCTGTGGATGCGAGCCTTTGGCAATGAGTAGACGATAAAAACAGCTGTATTTTCAGGTTTTTTTAGCCAGACACTAATAATAATGTTCTCTAAATTTTCGCGACCAAAAAGCGGTCTAATTCTTGTGTTGGCTTTTATCAGTCTGCTCTGGTTTGGAACTCTTACCCTCCGGGCGCTGGATCGCTATGTGGTTGAGCCCGGGACAATTGCGGACGGCAACGGCGGCGTCTACACCGACTGGAACATTGCGGCGACCCAGATCCAATGGGCGGTGAATGCATCCACGAATGCCAGCGACACGATCTGGATCTCCAACGGAACCTATGTGCTCACCAATCAAATCACCGTGATAAGTAATATTGTTTTGAGGAGCGCCAACGGGCCGGACCTTACCATTGTCAACGGCGGATTTGTTTTTGGAGCAACGGGCGCGACCACCAATAATCGCTGTCTTTACATGAGTAATATTTCCGCCTTGGTTGCCGGTTTCACCTTTTCCAACGGAGCGGTTTGGACCAACGGCGGAGGCGGGGTATGGATCGGCGCCGGCACTTTGAGCAATTGCACGGTGCGTGATAATATCGCTTTCAATCTCACGAATATCGGGGGAAATGTCAATGGCGGAGGCATTTATCTTAAACCAAACGGTACGGTTACCGCCTGCCGGGTAACGGGTAATATCGTGACCAACGGAACGACCGCCCACTATGGCGCCGGAGGCGGGATATACGCTTACAATGCGGGATGCGCAATTTATGACTGCCTGGTCAGTAATAATAGCATAAAGGGGATAACGGCCAGCAGAGGCGGTGGGGGTATTTACGGATATTACACCCGGGTCAGATCATGCATGATCTGCAACAACGATAGTAGCACTAACGTACCAGGCGAGACAAGTGGCGGCGTCGGGGGCGGCATTGCCCTATCTTGGTACTCCAGCATGGAATCCAGCACGGTTATTGTCAATCGGGCAGCCGGCGGAAGCGGCGGCGGGTGTTATCTTACCGGGGGAACAATAAGCAATTGTGTAATTTCATATAATTATATTACGGACAATGATGCGGGCGGTGGTCTAGTTATGACCCCCCAGCTTGATTACACCGCTTGTAGTGCGTTCAATACGACCTTGACCGGCAACACGAACTCCGCCGTGAGAATGTCCAACAACACCGGCGGGACAAACCAGATGATCAACTGTGTTTTTGAAGACAATAAATTATGGGGCTTGGTAATCCGCAGTAATAGAACAAATAGCCTGAATATTGTCTCTAATTGCGTGGTGCGCAGAAATGGAGCCGGAGTGCGTTGCTACAACACTTGGGAAACGCAAATTCGCAACTGTCTTATTGCCAACAATTCCAACTATGTAACTTACGGTGGACTGTATTTAGGGGCGGTTTGCAACACGGTATTGGTGAGCTGTTGCACGGTCGTGAGCAACTATGGCACGAATTATGGAGCCGGACTGAGATTCGAAGGCGCAGTAACTGCCTTGCTGTCTTCCTGCATTATTTATTCAAACGGTGTCGGCGGGACTAACGACTTGTATGACGATAGTGCGCCGACGAATTACGGCCGGCTCCAATATTCCTGTGTCGGCGCCAACCCCGGGTTCAACGGCGCCGGGATTATTGTTACAAATCCGCAGTTTGTGAATTTTACCGGCGGAAACTTCCGCCTGACCACCACTTCGCCTTGTGTTAATGCGGGCTCAAACGAGACCTGGATGACGAATGCGGTTGATTTGGCCGGCAGGACGCGCCTCCGCTATCGCACAGTTGACATGGGCGCGTATGAAACCATTCAAGATGGCACCGTCTATAATTTCCGATAATTTACCACTCGACTTTGTTAGGGCCCCTCGTATTTTTTGTCTGTAATATGAAATTTCGTTTACAGAAAAATTATTTTTTTTCTGGCAATTTGTGAAAACCGGGGTAGAGTAGGAATGAAGGGGGTGAAATTATGTGTAAAACATGCGGCTGCACGCCAATGAAAAAGAGCTCCAAGAAAAAAGCCAAGGCCAAGGGCAAAAAGAAATAATTTAAGGTATAGGAATGTTTAAAAAGGTAGGGACGGACAGCCTTGTCCGTCCGAACGGCAGAACGGCGCAACAGGCTGTTGCGCCCTACCATAGGAAAAAAGTTGCCCTGAAGTTTCCGCTTCGGCGGATCCGCTAAGCGGAAAGCGAAGCGCATACTTCAGGGCCTAATTAAATGTTCCCGCCAAGTCCGCCAAAATTTTCTCTGATTATTGCAGTAATTTTGCCAGAGTTTCGGCAAATTGCCTTGCCGCCTTGGGGCCGACGGCGGTTACAATCCTGCCGTCCACAACAACATCCTGCTGAACGAGTCGGGCTCCCTGGCCGGCGAGTTGGTCCTGCTCCGACGGAAAGACGGTTGCTTGTTTTCCTTTTAACACTCCGGCGTTGG